>OJMH01000006.1_pt1 | contig 288785 bp, 317 predicted proteins | sample 1597111 | NCBI WGS metagenome assembly OJMH01 (sample SAMEA2452115, study PRJEB22498) | human gut metagenome | reverse complement strand
TGTACAATTATTTATGCATTTTTTCAACCCATCATGCCCGTATCTTTAGCTTTCTTTACAATTTATAGCTGATAAATCTTACACTACGCCCAGTTTTTTACAAGCAGCAAGCGCGCAATTCTGCTGTGCCTCTTTCTTTGATTTTCCTGTTGCAGAGGCTATAACACTCCCCTGCCACTCAACTTCAACTTCAAATACCGGTTTATGTGCAGGCCCTCTAACTGCCAGAGTTCTATACACAGGCAGGGTTTTATCAATACCTTGAGTATACTGTTGGAGAATATCTTTTGCATTGTATTTCTCAAAATGCTTATCAACATCTTCTGCAAAGACTATTACATAATCTTTTATAAACTTCTCAATTTCAGTCTGTTTCCCGTTTAGATAGTATGCACCGAGTAAAGCTTCCAGAGCACAGGCAATATTTGACTCGCGTTTCCGTCCCCCCTGTTTTTCTTCAGAAGGCCCGAGCTTTAAAAGTTTATCAACTCCTATTTGTATTGCAATTTGAGCCAGAATAGCATCAGAAACCAGAATTGAACGAATTTTCGATAGTTCTCCTTCCGGAGCTTCCGGATATATTTCATACAACAGTTTTGAAGTGAACAACTTTAAAACTGAATCTCCAAAAAATTCCAGACGTTCATAATTTTCAAGCGAGTTTATATCATTTTCCTTAGTGAAAGAAGGATGAGTAAGAGCCTTTTCTACTAAATCATTCTTTTCACCAAAAATTTCTTCTAGCATGGAAAAATACCTTTAAATAAATCAATAAAATTATTTACCACGAAGAAATATAAGTAATAATGAACAACAGGAATTGTCAGAATATAGCTGTCTGTTCTATCAAGAAACCCGCCATGCCCCGGAAGAATATTGCTTGAATCTTTCACTCCAGCATCCCGCTTAATCATTGACTCGCACAAATCTCCAATCTGAGCGAAAGCGGCAATCAAAAATCCAAGTATTATGCAGTGATACCAAGGGATTTGTATTGCAAGTCCAAATGCGATACAAAATGTAAGACACATAATAGTACCGCCGATAGAACCTTCTATTGTTTTATTCGGGCTTATAACCTTTGATAATTTATGTTTTCCGAATTTGCTGCCAGCATAGTAACAGAAAGAATCTGTTAAAATTACTGCAAAAAACAGCAGTAAAGCATATCCAGCACCTTCCGTTGTAACATTTTGTTTAATAAAACCCTGATAAACAGGATGGCTTCCCAAATCGCGCAGGAATAACAGGTGCAGCGGAAACCAGCCGCAATATACGAAACCTAATATCGTAGTTGCGACATTAGCAATATATGGCTGTTTACCTTTGAATAAAACCGACATAAATGCCATAATTGAACAGACAGAAAATGCAAGAGCTACAAGGTCAAATCTGTTAAAATAAGCTAGAGCTGCAAATATTAAGCTTGAAGCAATGATTATTCTTGAACTAGGTCTAAAACCTTTATGTTGTAATACTTTCACATATTCTTTTGAGGCAAGTATAACAATTGCCAGAACTAATGCTACTAAATACAAGCCGCCTGCCATGATAGCAAACAGAGCAGTGAAACCGAAAATAACTCCGGTTATTAACCTTGTTACGCTTTTGCTTAAATTCATTATACTGTCATAACCTCTTTTTCTTTTTCAACAACCAGACTATCAATTATCCCCACGTACTTATCTGTAACTTTTTGAATTTTATCCTGATTATCTTTAACTGCATCTTCCGGAAGATTTTCATCTTTTTCAATCTTCTTAAGACTGTCTACCATATCGCGTCTTACATTTCTGATAGCAATCTTTGCATCTTCACCGTACTTTTTAACTTCTTTTGCAGTTTCTTTTCTTCTTTCTTCTGTAAGAGGCGGGAAGTTTAATCTTACGCAGGTTCCGTCATTATTCGGAGCAACGCCTAATTCTGCTTTAATAATAGCTTTTTCTAATTCTTTCATAATACTTTTATCAAAAGGAGTAATAACAAGTGTTACACCTTCGCTTACACTTACCTGAGCCATTTGTCTGATTGGAGTTGGAGCTCCGTAATAATCTACAGCTACTCTGTCAAGGATAGCAGGGTTAGCACGGCCTGTACGAACAGATGCAAATTCTCTCTTCATCTGTGCAACAGCTTTTTCCATTTTTTCCTCTCCGAATAAATACATTTCTTCAAGAGCTTCTGACATAATTTTCTCCTTTTATAAAATATTAACTTACGTACGTACCTACGGCTTCGCCGTCCATAATTTTTTCAAGACTGCCTTTTGCTTTAAAATCAAAAACAATAATAGGAATTTTGTTCTGTTTACACAATGCACAGGCAGCTGTATCCATAACTTTTAATTCATTTTTGATAATATCATCATAAGACATTTTTTCGATTTTCTTTGCCTCCGGATTAACCTTCGGATCATCAGTATAAACTCCATCAACCCCGTTTTTCGCCATAAGCATAACTTCCGCGTCGATTTCAGAAGCTCTTAGCGCTGATGCAGTGTCGGTTGTAAAGAACGGATTTCCCGTACCGGCTGCAAAAATTACAACTCTGCCTTTTTCAAGATGTCTTATCGCTCTGTGACGAACGTATGGCTCTGCAATCTGATTCATGGCAATTGCTGTTTGAACTCTGCATTCTACATTTATTTTTTTGAGGGCACATTGCAAAGCAACCGCGTTCATAACTGTAGCGAGCATTCCGACATAATCTCCGGAGGCTTGATCCATACCGAGTTTTGCACTATTTTTCATCCCGCGAAAAATATTACCGCCGCCAACTACAACAGCAACTTCTACACCTTTGTCATATATTGACTTGATTTCATTTGCAATCATTTCAACGGGTTCATAATCTATTCCAAACTGCTGATTTCCAAGCAAGGCTTCCCCGCTGATTTTTAATAGAACACGTTTATATTTTGTAACCATTAGATACCTCTCATTATACTAATAGTATAAAAAAAAAGCTTATTTGTAAATCCTCAATTTATAGACTTATATAGAAATACTGTTATAATTTATTATATGGATGGATTTAGCGTTGGAAAAATTCTCGCAGGCCTTAGAAACCCCGAGATATATTTAAAAAAACTCAAACAGGATGGCATAAATACCGGAAGCGGTTTTAACACATCACTTTCACAGCCGCAGCCGAACCTTCCTCAGAATATTCAATCCACTGCAGCACTTATGCAGCAGCTGCAGATGAACCAGATTGCAAGTATGGATAGAGCTATTTTTATAAGAAACCTTCTTGGACTGCCGCAAACTCTCGGAACTCTTTTGATGGCTTTACAGAATAAAAACATCCCGTTGAGCAACACCTCGCTTATATTAAACGACCTAAATGAAGAATTATTAAAAAACCAGAAGATGCTCTCACAGATATTTGATGAAACTTCTGAAATACCGCTTAATGTAACACAAAACATTGCCGGACAAACAGCAGCCGCGCAAAAAGATGCTGTTATGCTATTTTTCAGCGGAATGATTCAGATGCCTGCAATATCAGAAATAATCTTGAAAAACAGCAAACAAGCAGTTGCAAATCTAATTCTGGCAATGGCTTCCGCCTCAAAAAACAATATGACTAATGACCAGATTAGAGATACACTGAGTATACTAAACTCCTGTATTGCAATGGCAGAGTCAAACAATCCGTCACAAACATTAAAAAGCCTTATGCTTCTTTACCTTCCGTGGCTTCCGCTCAATGAAGGCGTAGGATTTGACCTTGAAGTAACGCCGCCGGAAGGTGAAAATGAATCAAACGACTCTAAGCTTACAGTGCTTATACAAACCAGAAATTTCGGCAACGTTAAAGGTGTATTCACTCTTACAACATCAAACTCTGTGGATATTTATATTTTATGCACAGAAGATTTTCCAAAGAAAACTCTGCAAAAAAGCCTTATGGAAGAAAGTTCCTCTCATGCAATGAATACAACAATTGATATTGAGGCAGTTGAACCTAAGAAAAAAGAAACTTTTGAAGAACCGGAAGCGAAGGTTAATCTATCTGCAACAAATGAGATGAACCCTTATTTGCTGCTTATGGCTCACGCTTTCATAAGAAACACTATTTTCATTGATTCAAATGCTATAGTAGAAGAACCTAACTCTTAACCGGAATTCTTTTGGAAACTTGATTTGCAACAATCAAAGCTTTTTCTGCAAAAATCAAAGGCAGGCTGTTGATATCCCCCTGAATAGAAATTGTTGCTCTGTTATAGGTTAATTTCTCACTAGTTCCGGCAACTATTAGCCCTTCGATTGTTTTAATAAACCTGTCATATATGTATTCAACTGAAAGAGATTTCACAATTGTTTCATTCATAACAGGAACTATAGCCCAATTAATTCTTCCGCCTCTGACCAGATACTCGTTAATCTTTTCCGGCATAATATTAAGGTTGTTAGGATTATTATAAGCATCAAAGGATATCAAATCTACGCCTGAATCTATAGGAATCTTCCAGTCACATTTTTCAAAACATTGTATCCCGACAAGCCCTTCATATTCGTGAATTTTAGATATTACTTTTGAAAACATATTTATAATTACATCACGTGTAACATCTTCATTTTCACGCTTAATGTCACCTATTTTATATAGAAGCGGTTCTTCAAGAATAATAAGCGGTTTTGTTTCCGGTGAAAGTTTTTTAATCTTGTGAATTATCCACAATGCCTTTACACAAATAGATTGTATAACAACTTTTCTGTAATACTTATCAGCAAGAAGCTGTGTGCCTTCACTATTCATAAGGCGCTGCGACAGTGTAAACGGACCAATTAAATTAATCACTGTTTCAGCAGGTTTGATACGTTCAATTATTTGATAGTATTTCGGAAGAAAAAAAGTTTCAAACTTGAATTGTTCAAGATTTTCTTCTGTAGGACTATTGAACGCTGCATCCAGTGCTACAAGTTTTGACTTAAGGTTTGGAGCATCATTGTCAAATATTACCTTCTTTTCTTGTATAAATACTCCCGGAGTATTCATAAGTGTGCGTCTTAAAAGATTTTCATCCGGAGATGCATCAGGAAGGTTTGCCAGAAACGGGATATTTTCAAAAAGCTTTACCATCATTTTGGTCGCAGCTTTATCTGTTGTATATGGGAGATTGCCTACCGGAAGGCATCTAAAACTTTTCTTCATTGCAGCTCTTTCTTATATTAAAAAAACGTGCCGAAAGTTTTGCCGGCACGTTTTGTAAAACTTTGTTTACTATGCTTCAGCTTCTTCTGTTTCTTCTACTGATTCTTTTACAACTTCAGATGCTGTAACAACAACTTTTAATTCAGTTTTAACTTTTGAAGTCAGCTTGATTAACATTGTGAATTCACCGACTTTGTTAATTGGTGCATTTAATGAAACTGTTTTTCTGTCAATTTCAATATTTGCTCTTTCTTTTAATTCTTCACACAATTTCTTTGTAGTAATTGTACCGAATAATTTTCCGCTTTCACCTGCTTTTGCAGATAATTCAATTGAACCGATTTTTTCAATTTGTTCAGCTTTTGCAAGAGCTTCCTGGTGTAATTTTTCCTGTTTAGCTCTTAATCTGGCGATATTCTGTTCTCTGTTTTTAAGAGCGCCTTCTGTAGCGATTTCTGCATAATTTTTAGGGATAAGATAGTTTCTTGCATAACCGTCTTTAACGTTTACCAAATCACCAGCTTCGCCAATATTCTGCACTTCTTTTTTCAATATTACTTGCATTTCTTTTTCTCCTTTAACTATTATTGGGCTAGTATAGTTTTTATCATAAACAAAAAAACATGAATTGTCGAGCCCCCATGCCTTTTGGGCTTAAAATAAGTTTACTTTTTGATATTATTTATTGCAGTTATAACCATTTCTGCGGCTTCTTCCGGCTTCATTGCTGTTTTTTCGTCTGATGCGCGGGTTTTAAACTCAACGTTTCCTTCCGCAATTGATTTACCGACAATAATCTGATAAGGGAATCCTATTAAATCGGCATCTTTAAATTTAACCCCTGCGCGTTCATCTCTGTCATCAATTACAACTTCAGCACCGTGTTTTTTCAATGTTTCATATATATCATTAGCGACCTTCATCTGCTGTTCATCTTTTGTGCTTACTGGAATTACAATCGCGTGATAAGGCGCAATTGCAAGAGGCCATTTAATACCATGGTCATCGTAATGAGCTTCTACAGCAGCAGCTGCTGTTCTTGAAATACCAATACCGTAACATCCCATAATATAAGGCTGTGTTTTGCCGTTCTGGTCTAAATAAACTGCGTTCATCGGTTTTGAATACTTAGTACCGAGCTGGAAGATGTTTCCAACCTCAATACCTCTTGTAACCTTAAGCGGCTTTCCGCACTCAGGACAAAATTCGCCGGCTTCAACAAGACGGATATCTGTAATAATTTCAGGAAGTTCAACATCCCCTCCCCAGTTATAACCTACACCGTGCTTATCTTTTTGGTTAATTCCGATTACAAAGTTTTTCATATTTTTAACTGTTTCATCAGCAACAACAGTAACTTCATATTCGCCGTATTTTTTCAGACCTTGAGGCCCGATAAAGCCTTTTTCTGCTTCAAAGCCATTTTCACCCATCATCTCTTCGATTTCACCTGCGGTTGCAATTCTTATATCAGAGCCGCCTACAGCGTTCATAAGTTTTGTTTCTTCTACCTGTTTATCTGCTCTTATAAGGGCTAATACAGGTTTTTTATCAACAATATATAATAGAGCCTTTACAATTAAAGATGAAGGTATATTTAAAAATTCACTAAGTTCTTCAATAGAGTGTGTATTCGGAGTGTCAATGATTTCCGCTTTTTCCCATTTACCAGCCACATCAGCATCAGGAAGAGCGGATACTGCATGGTTTGAGTTTGCAGAATAATCACATCCGTCACAATAGAATACATCGTTTTCGCCTGCATCAGTATCAGTAATAACCATAAACTCATGGCTTACGCTTCCGCCGATTGCGCCGGAATCTGATTGCACCATTTTTGTGTTAAGCCCGCATCTTTGGAAAATACGAGTATAAGCTTTTGCCATATTTTCATATTCTTTTTCAAGGCCTTCCTGTGACATATCAAAGCTATACGCGTCTTTCATAATAAACTCACGGCCTCTTAACAAACCAAAACGAGGACGAACTTCATCGCGGAATTTTGATTGAATTTGATATAAATTAACAGGCAATTGTTTGTATGATTTGAGTCCGTCACGCGCAATAGCAGTAATAATTTCTTCATGCGTAGGGCCAAGACACATTTCTCTATTGTGTCTATCTCTCAAACGCATAAGCTCTTTACCGTATACATCCCATCTTCCGGATTCTTCCCAGAGTTCTTTAGGCTGAACAAACGGCATAAGAAGTTCCTGCGCTCCCGCATTATCCATCTCTTCTCGAACTATATTTTCAATCTTTTTCAAAACTCTCCACATCAGAGGTAAATAATTATAAACTCCGGAGGTTAGTTTTCTTATATATCCTGCTCTTACAAGCAGTTTATGAGAAATTACTTCTGCATCAGACGGATATTCTCGTAATGTTTGTACAAACAATTTTGACATTTTCATGGTTTTTAAGTCCTCATTATTTATTATGTTTATATTCTAACATGAAAAATTTTTTAAACTCTCTTATCAGGTTATTGCACAAAAAAAATTAGTGTGCTAAAATTTTGGTATTGAAAAATATACATTAATAAAAGGGGTGACTATGTTAGTTTCTGCAATTTCTCAAAATCGTAACAACGGTTATAATATGAGTAGCAATATGCCTTTTTATAACAGCCGCAGCAACGAAACAATAGGTGATACTGCATTTAATTCTTTGACCCCTTATGTAAGTAAGAAAGTTGTTTCTTCTGAAAAATTACCTCAAATTTTTGATAATATTAATGAATGGCAAAATTTCTGCCACAAACAAATTTTAGGCGGAAAGCTTAACGTTATAGCATAGATTTTATGAAAAGAGGATTGATTTTAGGTTTTTTTGACGGCGTGCATACAGCACATCAGGCTGTTATAAAATCTGCACTGGATTATGCCGGAGAAGCCATGCTTATTACATTTAAAGACTCACCGGCTAAGTATTTTAATCAAGAAGCAGAATATATTTACACGCGAAAGCAATCTCTTAAAAAAATTATGTCACTTGGTGTAAGTGGGGTTGTAGAACTCAATTTTGCTGAAATCGCAAACATGCCTGCTGATGAGTATCTTAAATTCATAGTTCAAAAATATAATCCAATATCAATTTCCACCGGCTACAACCATACTTTCGGGAAAAACAGGAGCGGAAATCCTGATTTTCTGGCAGAGAATGCAGATAAATTCGGATACAAATATATATGCGTACCTCCTCAGATGTTTAATGACCAAATTATAAGTTCTACGCTTATAAGGAAATTACTGAAGGAGGGAAATATATTACTAGCTAATAGACTTCTTGGAACAAATTTTATGCTTGAGGGAACAGTAATCAGAGGGGCACAGCTTGGAAGGACGATTGGTTTTCCGACAGCCAATATAAAATACACGCCGGAGATAGTACAAATTCCTTTTGGTGTATATTCAGCCAGAGTTAATAACCGTCCGGCTGTACTTAACTGGGGTATGAAACCTACTGTTCATAATACAAAAGAACCTATAGTTGAAGTCCACATAATTAATTTTGACGGAGATTTGTACGGTAAAAATATTGAAATCGAGATTACATCAAAAATACGTGACGAAAAGAAATTCAGGGGGCTGGAAGAGTTAAGAACACAGATTGAAAAGGATGTTAAAGAATGCTTAAAGTTGTAATTGTAGGCTATGGCGAAATGTTCACTAATCTAATCGCAGGGACTCTTGATTCCGGCTGTGAAATCGCAGGAGTCTTGAGAAAAGATACTGTTAAATATCATCCATTATGGCGTAAAATCAAGGATATTATAAATCCTTCCATTGAATACAATTATATTAAAAGCTATTCAATTCCTGAAATTGTAGCTAGAGGAGTTAATACAAAAGAATTTAAGCAAGCACTTCTTAAACTTAATCCTGATATTATTCTAGTAGGATCCTGGGGGGAAAAAATAAGTAAAGAAATTTATGATTTTCCAAAAATTGCAGCAATCAATGCCCATCCCTCACTTCTGCCTAAATACCGCGGTCCAAATCCTTATTTCTGGACAATAAGAAATCAGGAGCAAATAAGCGGGGTAACATTCCATCTAATAGACAAAGGACTGGACACCGGTGCCATTTTAGCACAGGAAGAAATAAAAATTTACCCGTCTGATACAGGCAAATCACTAAAAGAACGGACAGTTCTTGTTGCAAGAGGAGTTGTATGCGAACTTCTAAAAGCGCTTAGAGAAGATATCATTATCCCTCTGACACAGAGAGAAGACAAGGCAAGCTACTATTCACATCCTGAGGATTTAGAACTCGATTTTACCAGAACCGCAGAAGAAAATGATGCGCTTATAAGAGCAATTTACCCGTGGAGTGAAGCGTATTTCTACCATAAAGATATCTGTCTTGCGGTTTCCTCACACCAGACAGAAATTTCTGAAAACAAAACAGAATTTACTGGGGCAGGTACAATTATAGAAACAGATTACAAAAACAGGACAATAAGCGTACTGTGTTCTGATAATAAAATTTTAAAAATTCAAATACACTTATACAAGAAATATGACCGGCCGTTTACAAAATTCTATATCAAAAGAGAACTATCAGAAGGCACAATATTGAATTTCCTGTAAAAAGAGTTATAATAAGTATATACAATTTGAGGATATGGATGTCTGAAATAGGTTATTACAATTATTACAATAATACGAGCAGGTACACCCCCGATGCCGTTATTGACCGCTACCAGCAGATGGTTGACCGGTATAATTCAGATGAACTGCATTCAAACAATGAAAATCCTTATAGCGACGAAAATCTTGCATTACGCAAGCTTGATGAACAGCTTGCTCCTATGGCAGAAAACGTTCGTTCAAAATGCAAGACTATAGATGAAGTACGCCATTATTTAGGTTTAAAGTATTTTGGCCAGGAAGAGTTTGCATTCACAAAAAAATGGAAAGAGCCTGAAAAATATGCAATGTACGAAAATGACCTTAATGCGATTTGCTATGGTACTGTAGGCGGTGCAAACAGGCAAGACCCGAGGCTTAATTTTACAAACAAAGACTGGGATACATACGAAGCAGAACAAAAGGCTTCCAAGCAAAAAATTATAAGCAACCAGATGAATAACCTTTTGGAGAACAACGGAATAACAGTAAATGACCAGCTTTTGATTTCATTTAATCCATATTCTTATACAGCTTCTATTGAAGGTTCTTCTGACTTGAACATGCTGTCTAAAATTACAGAGCTTTTGAATTCCGGCAGTAATTCCCGTGAGCTTATGTATTATACAATGCAAACCTCTGGAAATATTGATGCAGACGCGCTTACAAAATTCAGAGCTTATCAGAACATAAAACAATATACCGGCTATGATCTTTCTAAACTGGATTTGAAAAACGGTGAATTTTATACTCCAGAAGGACAAAAAATTACAGACATATTAAAAGATAAACTTGATAAAAATAATTCAATTGCAGTAGAATTTAAAGGAGCAGCTTACCAATACACAAAAGATCTCCTTGATAAGATAGCAGAGCATGGCTGGAATGGGACTCCTGATTTGGAGCTAAAAATTGGTTTTTCCATAAAAGACGGCTTTTTTAACCTCGACAGTTTCTGGGAAGCTTAAAGCTTATCCCATTCGCCGTTTTCTACAAGTTTTCTTATCTCAGCCTTAACATCCGGATCGTCTGTCTTTGCCTGAAGCTCTTTTATAAGCTTTTCTTTTTCCTCATCTGAGAGATTTCTCGCTGTAAATTTTTTAATCTCAGACACAGGCATACTTTTCTTTTTATTTTTTACTGCCAGCAGCCCAAGAGAGGCAACCCCGAGAGCTGTTAGCGAAACTGCAAGAGCCTTTGAAGAAACCATCGGCTTTTCCTCCGGCTTTCTTTCTTCATCCTTAACTTTTGACGGAATATAAGTTTCTGTTTTGACAGGAGTAATATGAATAGACATAACAAACCTTTCCATATATATAAAAACAAAAACTAAATAAGAATTGCCATTATTTTATTATAATTTCACCCACAATCTTACCCGCTAAAGTCCTAATTTTATTGTCGTAATTAATCTCTCCCCAGCCCAGCCTGTTAATTGTATGCAAAACAGCAAATCTTCTAGCTTCCATTGAACAGTCATTAATTTTCACAACAAAAGCATCTTTTTTCTGAACATTAACAACAATACACAAACCACCTGCACCTACTTTTGCAAGAATACCATGTGTATTCTGAATAATTTCAGTGTCAAGACGATTTTCTCCGCCAAAAATATAAGGATGATTTAATATTGAATTGACAATCCTACCATACTTGAGAAGGTTTATATATCCGACAAGCATGTTATAAAGCGGCATGCTCAAAATAGGCACCCCGCAGCCATCAGTTGTTGACGGATACTTATCTTTGACCTCACACAGCATATTAATCTTTTCCCTAACAGCTCTTTGAAGCGGATGTTCCGGCTCATAATATGTTTCCATATCCCAGCCTTTAAGTTTGCAAACAACAAGAAAACCAATATGTTTGCCCGAACAATTATTATGAATTTCTGAAAACTCTTCACCCCTAAGCAGCATTTTATCCTGCATGCTTCTGGAAAGCGGAGCATGCCTGCCGCACTTAAGAAGTTTTGCATCAATATCATATTTTTTCAAAATCCGGCGTGCGATTTCAACATGACACTCTTCACCGGAATGAGATCCGCAGCAAAGTGCAATTTCATCCTCAGTTAAATCTGCACCGTAATCCATCAATAAAGATGCTTGTAAAGGCTTTGCACAGGAACGAAGATAATAAGGTTCAGAACGAGAATTTCCTTCTTTATAATGCAAAACAATACCGTCATGAAATTCCTCAACAAGCCCATCCCTTACATACTCAATACGCATTGGTTAAAACTCTTCTAGCTTAGGCTCTTCTTCCGGAGTCTTATGTTCCTTAATGAATGTTAAAATAGCATCCATCTTCTGCCTCAAGATTTCGTTCTCTTCTTTTAGACGTGTATTCTCAACTCTTATATCAAATTTTTCTTTTTCCATTGCTAGAGTTGGAATATCATCAGGGTTAAGCGAGAATCTCTTTCCAGCCTCTTCCTTCATAAACATAATACTCTTAACATCTCTATCTGCAATAAAGCCCATTTGAACCATCAACTCTGCAATAAAAACATGCTTTCCGGCTTCGTTCATTTCCTGCTGTTTGTTTAAAACTTCATCAAGCTGTTCAATAGTCATTTTACCCGCACGGATAAAATATTCACCGGTTCTGTATTTTCCGGCAAGAAATCCAGCCGTGGCACTTACCGAATTCGTTACTTTATTTGAAAAGAAACCTGAAGTTTTGCAAAACATAAACGCTTTTGCAATTTCTTCAATCGTAAAATTATTTTCAATCGCAATTTCAACAAGCGACATGCCTTTTGAGCAGCAATTCATAAAAGAATAAATCATGTCATCGTATTTTGATTCTTTAGTCAAAAGTTCATTCTGCCCCTGTTCAGATAACGCCGGACGATAAATGTGAAATAGTTCTCCCTCTTGCACATCAAGGAACTCGTTACTCAAATAGGTCGTTAAATCATTAGATAAATTCAAGAAAATTGTCTGCTTAATCCATAACGGAAAAGCTAACATTTTTTCCATAAAATCTATAAATAAACTTTTGCTCATGAAATATACCCTTCTTTTATATGATGAACATAAAAGCATTATATCATAACATGCTATTATATAGAACATGTAAAGGAAGCTTCACATATGGGCATGGATGGTTTATCATTTTCGAATACCGGTGCGGTAAAAGAATCTACTTCCGCAGAGTATGCCAGCAAAACAGAACAGGCAATTCACTCTGATGCAGTGCAGGACTCGCAGCAGGTGCAAAACTTGAGTGTAAACCAGAGGATTAGACGCAAAGACGATGATGAAGAAAGTTCTGATAAAAAACAACAATCTGAAAAAGAAGAGGAAGAGTTTCAAGACGGACTCGTAGAAAAAAATCCGGAAGATCTACTGGAAGAAGAGGACGGGGTTGATATTGAAGATATTGAAAATCCCAACAAAGATTTTTATGTTAAATTAAATGTAAAAGATGATATAATAGAATTATATGACAGTGCGACAAATAGGTTAATAGAAACAATATCCGGAAATGAACTTGGGGAATTAGTACAAAAGCTGAACATGGCATCCGGAATATTTGTAAACAAGAAGGTGTAAATGCCGCCAGGAAATCCTTACAACAAGTACATAAAACAATACCAGGCAAGCAACATAAATACCGCAACGCCGGAAAAACTTATGATATTGCTTTTTGACGGAGCTTTACAGTTTTTGCAGAAAGCAAAAACAGCTATTGCTGAAAATAATCTGCAAGAACGTGCTCAAAATATCGAAGGTGCAAGAAAAATTATAAGAGAACTTATGCGAACCATAGACCTCGAAAATGGCAATAAAGTTTCAAAGCAGCTTTTCAAGCTGTACAACAAAATGGCAATGAACCTTATAAAAGCAAATGTTCAGCGCAATTCAGCAAAAATTGATGAAGTAATTGAAGATTTAACCAACATAAGATGGGGCTTCCAGAAAGCAATAGAAATCCAGAATGGAATAATAACCCTTGAAGAAGTTATGAAAGAAATGCCGCAGCAGGGAATTCAGCATCCGGCATTAAGAGAGGATGATAATAATGCAGGATGAAAAACAATTTGAACAGCTGATTATGCAATATACACAGCTTAAAAACGGCTCAGAAGATATTTCAAGAATGATTGATAATGAAGATTTCGATAATGCAATAACGATGATAAAAAATCGTGAACATTTATTTTTGAGCTGCAAATGCATTCGTAAATATCTTGACTTAACACCTGTTCAGCAGAAAGAACTCGACACTCTTCTCGATGAAATAAGAGATTTGGAACTAAAAAATATAAAAAAACTAGAGGCCGGCAAAGATAAAATTCAAATGGAACTTAAAAAAAGCCAACAGTCACAAAAATTTCAAAAAGCATATGATTTTGATGCAAATTACAGCGGTAACATAATAAATATACAGGAGTAATCCCCCTCAAAGCATCTTATTTAGGCGTTTACAGTACTTTCCAACAAAGTGCTTGCTTTTTTCTGCGTTTATGCTATTAGGCTGCAACCCAGAAATTGAGAGTATTTTCAAGAAAAAAATGCTTGCATTCTGTTTTGGAGTTTGTATAATAGAATTTGTAATTAGAAGAAAGGAGTTTTATAATGAACAAAGAAGAATTAGTACAAGAAATTTCTAAAAAATCAAAAGTTACTCAAAAAGAAGCTAACGAAGTATTATCAGCTTTAATTGAAACTGTTCAAAAGACTGTTTCTAAAGGTAAAAAAGTTACTTTAGTTGGTTTTGGTACTTTCGAACCACGCAAGAGAGCTGCTAGAAACGGCAGAAACCCTCAAACTGGTAAAGAAATCAAAATCCCTGCTAAAACAGTTCCTGTTTTCTCAGCTGGTAAAAAATTCAAAGAAGTTGTTAACGGTAAGTAATTAACATTTCTTTAAAAGATTTAAGCGGGACGGCTAAAATTTAGCCGTCCCGCTTAATATATCTTCACACTCTATTGAATGTTTTTATATTATTGGGTATATATTTATAATAACCCGATAAAGGAAATGTTATGTCAGATACCAACCAACCCAGACAAATAACTGTTTCTGAGATGTCACCGCATGTTCACAGTTTTGGTCCGGGCGAAAATAAAGTCACAAAAATCTCAGCATGGCTTATTAAATGGATAGAAAAATCTTTAGAATCTGGAAGTATAAAACCTTTCGACTTTTTGCCGTCAAAGGGGGATTTAGCATTCCATATCGGGGTTAGCAAAGGAACGATACAAAATGTTTTCAGATATGTTGAAGACTGCGGCATGGTTGAGTCGAAACAGAGAATTGGAACTTATATAAAGCCAAAATACAAAAGCATTAAATCGGAAAAACTTACGTCCAAAAGAGAACTTGCATGTGAAGCAATAAAAAAATTTATGATAGAAAATAACTACCATACTGGAGATTGCCTTGTTTCAACCCGAAAACTCAGCCGGATTACAGGGATTTCCAATACAACAATCCGAATGGCAATAGGAAGTCTGGTTTCACAAAATATCTTAAAAAAGGTGAACAATGTCTTTATTGCAGGAAGAATGGATTTTTCTATTGAAGATGTTAAGGTTCAGACGCTTGTTGAAAAAACAGCAGAAAACCTAAAAACACACATATTAATGAATTATAACTCAGGCGACAGGCTCCCTGCAAACTTTGAACTTGCAAAAATATTTAATGTAAGCGTTAAGACTATACATGATTCAATAAAATTGCTTGCAAAACAAGGAATTTTGTATACAAGACGCGGCCAATACGGAACTGTAGTAACAAATAACAACAATGAAAATTCTCTTTATCATTACGAAAAAATAGAATTAAAAATCAGACATTACATTGCGGAAAATTGTAATATAGGCTCGCGTCTTCCTTCCATTCTGACTTTTGCCGAGCAATATGAAGTCAGTGCCAAAACAGTAAAAAAAGCTCTTGATAATCTTTCAGAAGAAGGTTATATAACTTTTACCAGGGGGCGTTACGGGGGGACATTTGTTACAGATATCCCTCAGGGAGTAAATGAGGCGTACAAATGGCTTGCATTGAGTCCTGAATACGCGACAAATATTGAAAAACTTGAAAATTGATTTTAGCATGATATTATAAATAATATAAAATTAAAGAAAAGGAGAAAATAACCATAGCTAACGAAGACAGAAGCCCGAATAAGGGTAAGGACAAGCCTCTAATAAACGAAAGGATTAGAGCAAAAGAAGTAAGATTAATAGATGAAAACGGAAACAACCACGGAATAGTCCCAACATCACAAGCATTAAGAATGGCCGAAGAAGTTGATTTAGATTTAGTTGTAATAAGTCCTAATCAGGCACCGCCGGTTGCAAAGATTTTAAATTATGGCAAGTACAAATACGAGCTGGAAAAGAAGGCCAAAGAAGCCAAGAAAAAACAGCACGTTGTTGATATAAAAGAAGTAAAAGTACGTTACAAAATAGATACTCATGATTACGAAGTCAGATTAAAAAACATAAAAAAATTTATTGCTCAGGGTAATAAGGTAAAAATCGTTGTAATGCTTCGCGGTCGTGAGATGCAGCATTCATCACTGGCAATAGAACTTGCAAACAGATTCATTACAGATTTAGCAAATGAACCTGTAACAGTTGAAAAGAAACCTATGGTAGAAGGCAGAAACGTAACAGCGTGGCTTGCCCCGCAATAAATAAAAAGACTTGATTAAAAATTTTTAGCAAGTAGAATAGATATATAGCCTTGGCTATAACAATAATAAATAAAAAATATGCCGCAATAGCTCAGTTGGTAGAGCAAGGGACTGAAAATCCCTGTGTCCTTGGTTCAATTCCGAGTTGCGGCATATTTTTTTTATATAAATTTTTTATTTTGGGCAGTGAACATTTTGAAATTTTATATAATCTTCAAATTTTGGAGCAATGCTTATGTTCGTGACGGTGGCCATGACAATGATGGTGTTCGCCTCCGCAAGAGTTTTCGCCTGTAGATAAAGTATCATTGAAATATTGGTTAATAACTTCTTCTACTTCTAATTCAGGACACCCGACAACAACTTTTACTCCATTTTGAGCGAATATTTGTAATGGTCTGCCCCCCATACCGCCTGCCAAAACAAGATTTGCTCCTTGAGAAGATATCCAGCTTGCACTCTGGCAAGAAATGCCATCTTCTGGAACTTTCTTTTCAATGCTTATAATTTCTTTAGTTTCTGGATTAACTTCTGCAAACGTAAAGTACTCACAATGTCCGAAATGTCCGCATAATTTTTCTTCTTTTGATGGAATTACAATTTTCATAATTTTATCTCCTTTTAATTTTTCTACATTTGATTGTAAAATGATTGCACTTTCTAAGGCTTCTGTTTCTGTCATATTATGACTTTGAGCATATTCTCTCAAAATATTTAAAACATCTTCATTAATTCTTCTATTGAACGGCACCTTTTTTCTGCAAGTTTTCTTTCTTCCGGCACACTCACGCTTTCCTCCCCAACACTTATTTTGTTTAAAATTACTTTCTTTCATAACTAGACCTCTATTATAATTTACCATATAATCTTGATAATATCAATACATATTCAAGAAGGACATTGCAGGGTATATATCAGACAGCAGCAATGCTCATTCTAATTTAATTATGATGCACTCGATATAAATAATTATCAAACCTAGAGTCTATTGATAGCCTACTATTGTTTCTTTAAACATTTGAGATAATTTTTCTTTTTCGTTACTTCCTGCTGTACTAAATCTACATAATGGGATATCGTATTTTGCAAAAATCGTGTTTTTTAATTCATCTCTTTTTGCCTGTTTACTGCCTTCTTTGTGATATTTTGAACCATCAACTTCTATTGCTAATACTGGAGATTTATCTATTGTTTTGTAAATTAGAAAATCCACATGAGTCCAATCATTTTTAGCATATTTTTTCTCATCATCTGACATTAAGCCCAAATCTCTTATAATCATATTAAGGGGCACATGAACCGCTATTTCATAATTTCCGTTATATTTTTTTATTATCTCATTAATTAAACCATACATAAGATTTTCGCTATCATATTCAGAAATTTTCTTGTATTTTCTTAGAAATATTCTTCTTTGCTCTGCATATGTTTGATAAAGTAAATCAAATACCGAAAATATTTTACTCTCTTTTATTTCGCAATTATTATATTCAATGTATTTAACAAGTTCATTGATTATAGTATCCTTCTTTTGTTCATTTCCGTTAATTACAACAATTAATTGTTCAATTGCCCTTGATATTGCTACATTTAAACGATTGGGATTATCTGTAAAATCTGTTATATTATTATCGACTGTTGACAGAATAATAACTTTATTTTCCTGTCCTTGGAATTTATCCACAGTGTCTGCTTTAACTCCAGTTCCTTTAAATTGACTTTGCAGTGCATTTGTTTGATTCCGATAAGGAGTTACAATACCAAGCGAATCATCTATTGTGCACAAGTTTTCATTAGGAATTATCTCATTTTTTATTACATCTATTTGTCTTTGATTTACATTATCTCTTGTATGATTTCCCGCAACTGTTTTATATACAATTAAAGGTTTTTTATCACTTTGTATCTTACTCAATATAATCAGTTCATTATTATAGAATTTTTTATTGCAGAATTCTATAATTTTCGGGTGGCAGCGATAATGCTCTTTTAGCAAAGTATGTGGTGCTTGTTTAAATAATTCTGATACAGATGACAGCAAACAATGGTTTTTATATCTATAAACTTCAGGCATATCAAAATTATTAAAAACTTCATCCGTTAATTTCGCATTTTTAGAATCGACAACATTAGGTAATTGTTTTAAATCTCCAACTATTACTGCTTTTTTGGCACTTGATAATGCCAGAACTCCTGTGCATAAATCTACTTGAGATGCCTCATCAACAATTACATAATCATACATTACGTCTTTAGATAAACACGTTCTTAAAGAATATGTTGTACTCAAAACAACCGGGTAATCTTTAATAAAATCTTCAGATTTAGTTTGTAATTCATCAATAGTGTATGTTTTTCTTTTTTGCAGAGTATATTTTTCTGCCAGCTTTGCTTTGAATATCTGAGTTGAAAGCTCGGAATATTCTTTCATTTTCGAGTTAAAATCAAATAAATTTAGTTCTTGTTCTAATTTTTCTATGGCTTTTTTATTTTTGAATATTTTAATTTGATAAAATTTTTGTTGATATAAAGCAATTAAACATTCCTTTGAATATTTTTTCAATAATTGTTCTGCTATTGTCCTTTTAAATTTTTTAATTTTTAAAAATTCAATAACTGTTTTTATAATTTCAATAAACTTATTTTTATTCTTGTATTCTTCATCGGCAATTTCAACTAGAAAACTCATCTCAAGTGCTTTATCTACGGATTTAATATTGGTTATATCTTCGGGGATTTCTTCGATTTAAAATTGTTCAATATATTTTAAATGGTGCGAATATTCTAATTTATACGCAGATAATTCCTGCTTTAATTTTGATAATTTATTTTGTTGTTCTAACTTTTCTTGAAGGTGTTTATATCTTTGTTTTAAAGATTTCTCTATTTCTTTTATTTCAGTATTTCTAATCCTCCAGCAACGCATTTGAGGTATAGAAGTTTGAGATTTGATAAATTCTTCTTTATTTTCAGTATTGCCTAAGTATGCTGAAATAAAATCAACTTCATATTTTGTTAATTTATCAATTATGTTTTTTGTAGCAGAATTATTGCTTGAAACAACTGCAACACTTTCCCCTCTAATTACTGCATTTGCAATAATATTTAATATTGTTTGAGTTTTTCCTGTCCCGGGAGGACCTTCTATAATTGATAAATTATTCTCTAGAGCGTTATCTACTGCTTGTTTCTGACTTATATTAAAACCAAACGGAAAGATTGTAAATTCTTTTTCCTCATTTTTAATTGGTTTTATTATTTTAAAAAATGCACCAATGCAACTATCATGCTTATTTTCTTTTACTGGTAACCCGCCATTTAAAAAGTTATATAATATAGATTCAGGAACAACTTTTTCTATCATTCCATAGTTTTTAAGTAGAATATTAAACTTTAAACCTTTGTCAGTTGTATGCTCAAGCCCAACTTTTTCTGCTATACTGCGGAAATAATTTAAACGATTATCAATAAATAATTCTTCTTTGCTTGGTTCTACAATTTTTACGTCATAATAATTATAGGTGTAAGTTTTATGGCTTTTAAAAGTAATTTTGTAAAATCTGCCTTTTCTAACACAACTTACAATATCATCAGTGCGTTTCTTTCCTTTTAAAAATATTTCCTTGCGTATATTACCCATTGTAAGCAAATTGTATCATGGTCATAATCTGAGAGCCAAATCTTTTAACAATTTTGCCAAATATCTAATTACTACTACTCATTTACATTTGGCACATTCAGCATGCGGTATCCAATACCGATATGAGTAATAATATAATCTGAAGCATTGAGCTTTTTTCTTAAATTAGTCACAAATACCCTTAAAGATAACTGCGAATCACATCCGTTTCCATCCTGCCAAATTTCTTGTTTAATATGATTATGGGTTAAAACCTTTCCTATATTTTTTGCAAGCAGGCATAACAATTTATATTCAATTGCCGTTAAGTGGACAACGTTATCATTAACATAAACACAGTTTGTATCATAATCAATCTTTAAATTCCCGTTTGTAAAAATATTATTTTGAGGCTGAACTTGAGTGCTCTGCATCTTATGGCGCATTGAAACCCGCACACGCGCAAGAAGCTCTTCGGTATTAAAAGGTTTTGTCAAATAGTCATCTGCACCCGCATCAAGCGCGGTAATTTTATCTGCATTATCTGTCCTTGCGCTGACAATAATTATTGGAACAAGCGAAAACGACCGGATTTTTCTTATAACTTCAAGCCCGTCCATATCCGGCAAGCCCAGATCAAGAATAATCACATCCGGATTGTGGGAAGTTGCTTTCAAAATTCCGTCTTTTGCATTTGAAGAAATAAGGTAATTATAATCAAAAATTTCAAGGGTTGTCCCTATCAAATTCTGAATGGCTTTATCATCCTCTACTACAAGCACCGTACCTTTATTCATTATCGTTCTCCACATCTGATTTTATATCAAAAGAAAAAATTGTTCCGCAAGGTTTATTGTCCATTATATTAACTTTACCGCCATGAGCTTCAATAACTGCTTTGCAGAGAGCAAGCCCGAGGCCTAAGCCGCGTCTTCCATCAGCAATTTTATTATTAACAGTATAAAACATATCAAAAATCTTTGCTTTATCCTCGTCACTAATGCCGGCCCCCTCATCAATAACAGATATTTTTAAATCATTTCCATCTGCTTCAGCTTTTATAACAATATTTGTTCCCTCTGGAGAATACTTCATAGCATTATCAACAAGATTAAATATAACTTGAGAAATCAGTCTGCTGTCCATATATGCCGATAGATTTTCTTTCTCAACATTTATGTGTATAAAGAATTTTTCTTTTTTGCGTCCTAAATGACTGACTGCATCTCTAATTACATCTGAAATATATTCAGATTCTTTATTCAGCTTAATTTCATTTTTATCAAATCTTGTTATTGCAAGCAGGTTTTCAACAAGATTTAGAAGCCATATAGAATCATCATAAATATCTGAATAAATATGTTGTTTCTTATCTTCTGATAAGATATTTGAATTTTTCAGCAGTATTTCAGCAAATCCGGAAATTCCTGTCAAAGGAGTTCTTAAATCATGAGAAATCGCTCTCAAAAGAGTTGAACGCATTTCTTCCTGTTTATTTTTAATAATCAGTTCATTCTTTGCCTGCAAAATATCTTCCTTTTCCTTTGTAAGCTGAATTTCCCTGAGCATAGCATCTTTCTGCTTTTGATTAATAATTGCTACGAAATAAACAAAAACAAAAAGTATTAAGAATACTACAGGAAATCCGCTTATTGCAAGCGAAAATCTTGGTTCGGTAAAAAAGTAATCAAATAGTAATAATATTAGAATTGAAATTGTAAGCCCCGGATAGGAGAAGATTGAAAACTTATTTTTTTTATTTTCCTGCTGGCCGAAATACATTTTTTGAGCTTTATCAGGGATAATATAAATCTCAATTTCGGGAGAATACTTAATAATTTTATCCACAAAATTGGGAGGAGTAAAAAGCCTGTTAGGCCTATATCCGGAACGACCGAGTATTATTTTGGTAACCTGACTTTTTTTTGCATACTCAGAAACCTGAAATGCAATATCTTCTCCGCTCAAAGTAACAATATTAGCCCCCAGTTCTCTAGCAAATTCCGTATTCTGCTGCAATCTTAATTCATTATCCCTAGACATTTTATTGGCACTCTCAATATAAAGAGCAGTAAATTCAGCATTAAAAACTTTTGCCATACGAGAAGCCGTATCAATAACCTTTTTATTTGACGGCGATGATGATAAACATACCAAGATATGGTCTTTAATGTTCTCTAATTCTTTCATAATCAGATAATAGCATAAAGTGATATAAAAATAGGATTAATGTTTTTCATTTGGCGTTAAGATAGCGTTAAGATTTTGTTTTACCACTTGAAAAGTGTAATCAAGACATTTAATATGTCAGTACAAAGACAAAGGTTTGAAATCTCAAGGAGGAATCTTTCTTAAAAAGAAAGAAAATAAAAATGTCAATTACAGTTAATTCATTTAATATAAATAATACACAGAATAATAGACCAAACTTTTCAACAAAGGCAGCTTCTGCAGCAGGAAGTTTACTTGGCTTAACGGCATCTGCTGTATGCATTACAAAAGCAAGAGGGCTTAAAGTTCCAGCCTCTTTAAAAACCAGAGAAGTTGTTGATGTATTCAAAAAAATTGAATTTAATGAAAAAGATGTTATCACTATGGCATCATCATCAATTGCAGGCGGGTTAACAGGAGGAGTCTTAACAGACCCGCAAAATACTAAGGCTAAAACAAAGGAAGGTATTGTTCAACTTATCGGAAACTATGTATTCCCGAGCCTTTTTGTTGGAGCAGGAATGAAGCTCAATAAAACATTGTTTTCAAAATATAAATACCCGCCTGTTACAAGAGCAATCCAATTCGCTTTTGGTACAGCCGGCTTTATCTCAGGAGTTCTGTTTGGTAATAAAATTTCTCAATTAATCAACAAATATTTGTTTAAAGAAGATTCTTACAGAAAACTTAGCTGGAAAGACTGGGCTGTTCAAGCTGATAATGTGTGTCTTGTAACATCAATGGCAGCTCCGGGTACTAATATTGCAAAAACTGCTTCAAAATTTATTCCTGTTGCACATATTATTCCTGGCTACTGCGTTGGTACAAAGTTTTAGGCAGGAATAAAAAATCTTGATATATCGACTTTTTCGTGTTCTAAGAGTTTAATCTTTGTATTTATCCCGCCAGCGTAACCTGTTAAATTTCCATTTGCTCCTACAACTCTATGACACGGAATAATAATTGAAATTGGATTATGTCCGACAGCTCCGCCGATAGCTTGAGCAGACATGTGTAAAAGCCCCCGCTTTTTAGCAATCTGTTTAGCTATGTCGCCATAAGTTATAACTTCGCCGTATGGAATTTCACAAAGAATTTTCCAGACATTCTGTCTAAAATCATTTCCTATTGGCGCTAAACTCAGTTCTGAAATTTCAGGTTTTTCGCCTCTAAAATATCTATCAAGCCAGGCTTTAGTTCTTTGAAATACTTCTATATTATCATTAAAATCTAATTCAGTTTTTATACTGCCCTGAAAATACTTTTGTCCCTCAAGCCATACGCCAATAAGGCTGTTATTATGCGCGGCTATAGTTAATTGTCCTATCGGTGAATTATAATTTGTTTTATAATACATTTTGCCCCCTGCCTTTATTATTTGTTATATAATACGCTGTTCTTTAGTTTTTGGAGTTATATGAAGTTTATAATTTACACTCGAAATATACTCCCTAAACAGTTCATCATACGTTTTTTCCAGTGAAACAAACCTTTCTCTAATACGTCCGGGCCATTCAATATCATCCTTAACAAGGAATTTTTCCCCAATAACCATTTTATAATTTTCCTGCATATCTATAGGTTCAAATTCTTTTGTGAGCTTATTTCTAACCCTTACTGCATCAGAATATTTTGCTTCTGCTTTTCCTGATTTAATAGCCTCTATAAGCGACCTGTTTACCTGCACATCAGACCAGTGGATAATAGTATTTCTTGTCGGAGCTTTCAAATTAGCAAGCACATTTTCTACAATAAGCCCTACTAGCTCCTCACCTTTTACATCACCAATTCTGAGATTTGACAGATCTTCACTTACGCCGTCAAAAACTTTCATCACCCGCAGATTATCTGCACCGTCTTCCAGTCCGCCCCGTACGATTGAGGATTGGAGAGCTACAGTAAAAACATCTGAATCATATTTTTCACGCACAGTACGCTTAACCGCACTGGTTAGATAATTCATAAGATAACTGTTTTGATATCTTATTTCGTTGCCGTATGTAAGTTTATTTAAACCTTTATTAACACTCTCAGACTTTTCTAACTCTTTTGAAGCTTCTGAGAACATAAGTTCTTTAAAACTATCATTTTTCATGAGAGTTGTTCTCTGCGTTATATCAGTTATTCCTAGTTTTGTAAACAGTGCATCAAGCTGCTGCGGAAATCTACTTTCCGCTTCTTCTACGGCTTTTTCAGATTTAATTTCTCCGAGGCTTACAAGCGGTTCCAAATCTTTTTCAAAGAAATCATTTAGAAATATCTGAAACGGGTGTTTTTCAAGCCCGTCAGCTACTGTTGTTTCTGTAAAATATGGAGTCATTGTAGCCTTTATAAGGTTTCCGTCATCATCAAATTCAAAATTAAGAGCTTTTATCATCTCATTATCTTTTCCAAGAGAATTTATACTGGTCTTTCCGACATTTGATTGTACATTCTTGTGGTCATGCCCGTTTAGAACATGGTTTATTTGAGGGACATTACTTCTGATGATTTCCGATAGCCTGCCGCCCATATGTGACAGAAGAACAACAGCTCCTTTAGGATTTTCAAGCTTAAAGTCATCAACTTTCTCTTTTATAGAATTTATTGTTTCTTGAATATCCGCCTCAGTTAGATTAGCGTCTTTTTTATTAGAATTATCATAAAATTCAAGACCTTTGCATAAACCGGGATTGTAGAAATCCATACTTGGTATTGTTGCACTCACAAAGAGAACTTTGTGTAACAAATCATCACGTTTATCGTCAGGAATAGAATAAACCGCAGATTTTATGATATTATCACTCAAGCTCATTGCTTCCTGTACTGCCGGAGATTTGTTTAAGTCAACATTTGTAATCAGTGTTTTCATAGGATTTTTCTTCATGACATTCAACAGGAATTTATCACCTGCATCCAAATCGTGATTTCCGGGTGTAAAAAGGACATTAAGCTCGGCTGTTTTACCGCTGATTATACCGGAAGTTTTCGCTGCAAGTTTTTTAAGTAAGACTTTCACACTATCAATTGTCTTAAGCATAGCAAGGTTTTGCATATCACCGTTCGAAAGTTCTGGATGAGTTAACAGGCCTTTTTTAGAAGGATTAATAAACCAGTCGCCAACGATAGTTAAAAAATTGAAAGTTGAGGGCGACTCTGCTTTAGGAAAAATTTCTTTTGCGTTGTTTTCTATTGTTTTTAAAACCCTTGGAAGCTGCATAATATTTCCATGGTTATCCGCAGTTGCAAGAATATTTATTCGTGCAGCTTTAAAATCAGGGGAACCTGATTGAACTCTTGTAATCATAACTTTTACTCCTTAAACACACACATAATCTATATTTATTATTATAATACAAACATCAAAATAGATTACCCTGTTGGACTGCCCGGTTTGATAATTGTTACGTCTGGTTATTTTAATTTTAATGCAGATATGAAAATTAAAGACACCATCGATAAAATAAGAGCATATTTCTATACTAACCAGACAAGAAACCCGGATTTTAGAATTGAACAGCTGAAAATGCTTAAGAAAACCGTCATCAAATACAAATCTGAAATTCAAAAAGCATTGTATTACGACCTGCACAAATCTCCGGCAGAAACGATGCTTACCGAGATTGGAATAGTACTTAACGAAATTGACTTTGCAGTAAAAAATCTTAAAGAGTGGGCGAAAACAGAGGAGGTTGAAACTGTACCCTATTTAAAGCCTGCTAAATCATTAATAGTGAAAGAACCTTTTGGCATTGCATTAATTATTGTTCCTTTTAATTATCCGCTGCAGCTTGCCCTGACACCTCTTGTTGGAGCAATAGCAGCAGGTAATTGCGCTGTTATAAGAACTTCACACAGAACGCCTGAAACATCAAAGGTTCTAAACCAGATTATCTCAGAAACATTTACCTCTGATTATATTAAAATGTTTCTGCCGGAAGAAATCTCCAGCAAAGATATTATGCAGGGTGACTTTGATTATATATTTTTTACCGGAAGCACTCAGGCAGGACGCCAGATTGCAAAAACTGCCGGAGAAAGACTTATCCCTTATACACTTGAACTGGGAGGGAAAAGCCCTGTTATCATAGATGATACAGCAGATTTAAAAGTCAGTGCCAGAAGGATTGTTAAAGGTAAACTTATGAATGCAGGTCAGACTTGCATCGCACCTGACTACCTTTTTGCACATGCTTCTATCAGAGAAAAATTAATTCTGGAAATGATTAATGCGATTCAGGAATTTTACGGCACATATACACCGGAGAGCACTGATTATGGACGCATTATAGATATTGAGGCTTTTAATCGTCTAAGCAAGCTTATAAAATCAAGCAAAGATAAGATTATCTATGGCGGTCACAGCGATGAGTGCACGCTGTACATAGAGCCGACATTAATTGTCGAAGACTCTGTAAATTCCGACATAATGCAGGAGGAAATCTTTGGGCCGCTGCTGCCGGTTCTTGAGTGGACAGACATTAACAGAGTTAAAGAATACATCCGCCAAAAGCCTAAGCCGCTTGCTTTGTATGTTTTTTCAGAGGATAAAGAGTTTAGAAAAGATATTTTTAAAAGCCTGTCCTTTGGAGGCGGAGCCGTAAATGATACGATTAATCACACCGCAGGAGAAAATCTTCCTTTTGGAGGTGTAGGTGCTTCCGGAGTCGGAAGATATCACGGCAAATACAGCTTTTACACATTTTCTCACCTGAAAAGTATTTTAATAAGCTCAACCGAGCGAAAAGATGATATTTTTTGTCCGCCATTTACAAAAGAAAAAATTAATCTTATTAACAGATTTTACTAATTTGTGCTATATTTTCAATATGTTTTATTTTGAAGATTTTAACGGCACAAAGATTTTAAAAAGTGATTTTATACAGGATGTAACTGCATACTTTACCACAAGGGGTGAAGTATGCTTTCCTGTTTCTGAAAGAATAATTACTCCCGTTCAAACTCACAGCGACCATATTGAAGTTGTCGATTTAAAGACAGAATATCCTGAGACAGATGGATTAATTCTTACAAATAGCAATGATACAATTTATTTAAAATTCGCTGACTGCACACCGTTAATTTTCTATGACCCTGTAAATAAAATCGGTGCTGTTTCTCATGCCGGCTGGCGCGGAACTGCTGCTAAAATTGGAGTTAAAACCGTTGAGAAAATGAGAGTAAATTTCGGCACAAATCCCAATAACATAATTACACTAATAGGACCTGCAATCGGACTTTGCTGCTACGAAGTATCAGAAGAAGTGCGAGATAAATTATTATCAACAGTACAGAATTCAACCGATTTATACAAAGAGCGTAATGTTGACCTCAAAAAAATTAACGCACGCCAGCTGGAAGAAAACGGAGTTAATAAAATTGATATCTGCCCTTACTGCACAAGCTGCTGTAACGATTTATTTTATTCTTACAGAAAAGAAAACGGTACCCAAAATAGACATTTTGCAGTATTACAATTGCATTAAAATATGATAAACTTTACTTAATGAGCATTGTTAGTGAATATACAAAAATATTCCAGTCACTCAAACCCGAGCTGGATAAAGCAGAGATTAAACGTATAAAGTATTTGACAACCTTTATTGTTGGAGTGGTTGTTACTCTCGTTCTATTTTCAGGATTTCTGTTAGCCATGTTTGGCTTATTATCATCTGCGATTATGTTAGTTTTCCTTTTTTCTTCTATATTAGCAGGGTATCTTTCATACCTGACAATTAGAAACTTCAAAAGATACATAAAAGCTAATTTTATGTCAAAATTTCTCAAATGCTTTAAAGAGATAAGAAGGATAAGTGATGAGAATTCCGCACGGATATTTTCTACAAAAGAGCTTAAAGCAAGTAACCTGTTTAGTACATTTAATACAATAAAGGTTGATGATGCATTTAAAGGAAATTATAATGGTGTGGACTATAAGATTACAGAAATAAAATTAATACAAGAAGGAAGTAAAAATTCGACAACAGCATTTAAAGGTGTTATACTAAGCGTTCCTTCTAACAAAACAATAAAAGCCAACACTATTATTGCAACTAAAAGGGATATGAATATAAGAAATTATCCAACTGGAATTATTGCGTCAATCATACTTGTGCCTATACTTATATGTGAGTGGTTTTTGAGTTTAAAATTTTCTTCTGATATTGATAATTTCATTAAGCTTATTGTGCTGACAATTATAACTTTGATTATCATCTGCAGCTTTATAGAAAAACAAAAATCAATGCAGACTGTTAAACTTGAATCTACTAACTTTGAGAAACGATTTAACGTTTTTTCAAAGAATCAGGTTGAAGCCAGATATCTTCTAACTCCGACTTTTATCGAAAAATTTACCCGGTTATATACGGCTTTTGGTACAAATAAAGCTAAATGTTCTTTTTACAAAGACTTTAGCGGAAATGACAGAATTATGTTCGCAATTTCTACCAACAGGGATTTATTTGAACCGGGAAATTTATTTACTCCGATTAACGAACCTAAATACATGTTCCTATCAGACTTTACCTCAATCTTCAACATGATTGAATTCTTTAAACTTGATGAAAAGACTAAGCTATAGAGCTATTGGGCTGCGTGCGTAATGAAGACGCTCTGCTGGTAGTTTCATAAATAAATGAGGCCAGTAGTTTTATTATTAATTCGTCGTTGAAAAGTTGTCTCCCGCCTATTGGGCTACGTGCGTAGCACTTTTACGTTTTTTATCAAGAGCATTAGTCACGTATATATTCAGGTTAGGAATACCTAAGCCCAGTACAAGTCCCGAGAACAGATATCCTGCAAGCTGTGCTGCATTTAAGACTCTTAGACGCTTTTTAGTAATCTTTTTAACGTCAGGAGCGAGTGTATCAACTTCTTTCAATAATTCTTTGAATGATTTCGCAACAGTTTTTCCATGCATCTGTTTTGTAGTTGATTTACCTTGCTGTGCAAGAGTTTCAATAACAATCTCATCTCTTGTTTTTAAAGAGCCATTAAAGGTTCGTTTGAACAAATTAGCGTTTTCCATTCCTTTTTTGTAGTTCATAACAGTCTTATCCAATTTGTCGGCAGCAAGTTTATTAATAATATCACCTAATACAAGCCAACTCAGGTAGCCCAGAGTATCTTTAGTAAGCACTTCTCTGAGTTCATCTTTATCGCGGGCTGAAAAAATTCTTGATATGATTGTAACGCCATATACACCTTTTAATTGGTTAACCGTAGGCATTTTTCCTGTAAACGCCATTTTATCCATAAACTTATCCGGAGCCTTCAAGAATTGAAGCGGTGACATATTAAGTGTTGCAAGTATCATACTGAAAAATGCTGCACTGCTCACTGTTTTTATGCCTTTAAAACCTGCCGAATTGTCTTTTGAACGGCCTTCCACCCCTACAAAACCGTCAGTTCCGGTTTTTAGTTTTGTCAAATACATATTAATCGGCTGAACAGAAAGACCTATTGCTGATGCGATTGCAAAACCGGCAGCGGCACGGGATTTCATAAACTTTGTCACACCTTTTATAAACGCATTGTCTTTAACAGTTTTACCTGATTTAATCTGTTCTTCAAAAGAGTATTTTACTTTATTATTATTAAAAGATTCTGACACAATATAAATATCATTTAGTAATGATTTTAAACTTGTATCACTTTTAATTTTCTTATCAGCGGATTCAAGTATGTATCTTGACTGGGCACCGGTATCTTCCGTAATCTTGTTAATTATAACATTTTTTGCATCCGGAGTTTTTTTATCCGCCCACTTATGAAATTTTATCTTGTTGTTCAGAGCTTTATCAAAATATGCAGCTGCTTCATCAATAGTATTTTGTGAAAGTTTTACAAAGCCATCTGCATCAGCTCTCGCAGAAGTAGGGTTATAAGCTTTTAATTCAGCTAACGTAGACTTAATATAATCTAACTGGGTTTTATTATTTTTCAACTGATCTGCTTTATTTTCAGCAAGAATATTTAGAGTTTCCGGCGCGGTAAATATATCATTTACATTTAACCCGAATTTTTTATTAATTCCCATTGCAATAAGAGCACCAGCAGCAGCACCGAACAAACCAATAAAGGAATCATTAACCGTTCCCATAATTTCACGTCTAAACGTTTCTAAACCAGCAGCAGGGCCGCGCTTAATAGTATCACTTGCAGTTCTTGGTGTTACCATAAAGCAGAAGTCTACACCGTTTGCACCAATTGCCTGATTTGTAGCAAGATATCTTAAGCTACTATCCATTGCGCCTTTAAATTGAAGTTGTTGAGTTGGAGTTTGTTGAATTTGTACTTTCATAGTTACCTTAACGCTTATCAGCTCTGAAACCAGCTGTTAATTTTGAATATTTTACATTCAATGGAGTCAGTGTTTCAGTCTGTTCTTTATTTTCGGTTTGTGTCTGAGCATTTTCCTGAGCTAATTTCAATGCCCGTTCATGCTTTTTCTTTGTATTATGTCTGGTATAAATCGGAACTAAAATTCCTAACAATGCTAATGATACACCAATATTAGTTGCCTGACAAGCAGAACGCAAGTTAACGGCATGTTTCAATTCTTTTTCAATTATTTTGAGTTGTTCTGCATCAGGAGTTTTACCCTGTTTTTTCAATAATTCTGCGGTCTTACTTACTACTTCATCAGACGATTTGACTTTCACATCTTTAACCCAATGCCAGAATTTTTCAAAGACATTTGCATCAGCCTTAAGCGGTTTTGTATCATTTAATAATCTAACGCCTTTTGTTTTTTCAATTAATGTTGCAGCACCTTTGTCTGCGTAATCTCCTAGGAAATATAAACCAGAGAAAGTTGCTATATCACGTACAGTAGATTCAGCTAATTCGTTCTTATCATCAGCAGCAGCCATACGGGAGGCAAAGGTTGCAGTAGAAATTACTCTTGCCTGATCCATTGTAGGAAACATTCCCTTGAACTCAAGCATTCCGAGCGTTGGTTTTTTCATCATTGATAGCAAAGATACACCAATCATTGAAGATATTGAAATAATTTTTTGTTTCAACAAACCTTCTTTAGCTGCCGGATCTTGTTCTATATTATCTTTTCCCTTTGCAAAGTCATCATAAATAGGTGCACCTTTAACCCCGGAAACTTTTCCTGTTATCCATCGGTTAATATACTGCATAGAGATAGCAAGCGGCAGGATAACTGCAAGCCCGAGCCCGCTTTTTGCTCTAACAAGGTTTTTACTCTTTCTGGCAAAATCTTCTATTGTTCCCTGACTTCTTGATTGAAATCCTTTAAAGAACTTGACAGAATCAACAAGCATTCCGTTTACAGATGAGGCTTTTACTTCATTTTTTATACCTGCAATTTTAACATTTTCTGCGACGCGTGTCTTATCAACAATTTCTGCAGAAATCTTTTTAACTTCTTTTCCTAAGTCCTTATTAGACTTGTTAGAACGTGAAAGTTCTGCCAGCCTGTCCGCATATTTATCCAGCTCTTCTGCTGATAAAGCATCTTTAAATACAATTTTTTCTTTTCCTTCAAAACCTTCAATATCACCTAGAATATTCCTCAAGGCATCCTTAACTTTATCAGAAGAGGCTGATTTATTATAATATTCTTTTGCCTCATTTATCAGTGAGCTGTCAGCCCAGCATTCAGACATATCAATTTTTTTGCCAAGTCCACCCATAGTAGAGCCATTCAGCATTTTAGCAAACCCGAGAGTAATAAGGCTCGGAATAAGGCAGTTAACTACAAGCCCGGAAGATTCTCTTCTAAAGGCCTCAAATCCTGCAAACCAGTTGGTCATAGATTCAACTATCGTTCTTGGCAAAATCGCAGAAAGCATATCCACTACTGCAACATTAACCATAGGCACTTTTTCGCAATACTGAATACCTTGCAACAAAAGATTACCGCCCCCCTTGAAATTTGGAGTCTGTCCTTCTTTCTTATTCTTGCGGGCTTCTATGCCATTTATTCTGCTAGTTGTATCTACACCAATTTTGTTTATCATACACATATACTTCTTGATATACAAACCAATTATATCAACTACATATTAATTTAAAAGCCGGACAAAATAAAAATTGCTATCTGGTTAAAGATTGTAAAGGAAATGTAAAGATGAATTTATGAATATTTTTTTTGTATAAGGAAACTTTTATTTAAATTAACCAATTTAGCATAATTGTTTAATAAATGATTACAAATAATTTACTAAATTATCTCAATTTTCCCTCAAAAAATAATGTAAATTTTTGTAACAAATTTCTATATGTACAATCTTTTCTCCTCCTGATATAATAAAAAAGATTGAAGGGAGCGAATATGAAAATTCTTGTATCAAATGATGACGGCATACTTTCAAACGGAATAAGGGCTCTAATAGAAGCGCTTTCTCCTTGTCACGATGTTTATGTAATAGCTCCCGACAGAGAAAGAAGTGCAGCGGGCCACTCTTTGACACTGCATACACCTTTAAGGGTTGAAGAAGTCGAGTCTAAGTATGGTGCAAAACGCTGCTGGATGACAACCGGAACCCCCGGGGACTGTGTAAAACTTGCTATTAATGCAATCCTCGATAAAGATGAACTCCCGGATTTAGTAATTTCAGGAATTAACCACGGCCCCAATCTTGGCGCAGATATACTTTACTCTGGAACTGTAAGCTGTGCTATGGAAGGTGCTATGATGGGCTATCCGAGTATTGCAACTTCTCTTGCAAGCCTCCGGAATGATTATGAAGATTTTCATTACGCTGCGGCTTTCGTTGCAGAACTTTTAAACAGGCTCGATAAATATAAAATACCTCCTAAAACAATATTAAATATAAATATTCCCGGTCTTGAAAAAGAAGATATTGCAGGCATAGCAATTACAGAACTCGGAAGCCGAATGTTTACAGATGCTTACGAAAGAAGAGTCGACCCGAGAGGAAAAGTTTATTACTGGATGGCAGGAGAACTTATCAACGAGCCGGAAGATGCGTCTACAGATATTGCGGCAGTAAGAAATAATAAAATTTCAATAACTCCGGTGACATTTGAAATGACACGCGTGAACATAATGCAGGATTTGGAAGCCACCCTCTGTACTGAAAATATCTGCAACTGGTTTGCATAGATATACAAAATATATTGACTGCAAAATAACTCTGTGATATTATCCTTTGCATACAATGTGTGTATCTAAAGGAGTATCCCATGAGAATTCAAAAAATCGACAACACTGCCCCGGCATTTAACAGAAAACCTAATGCACAGGAAATGAAAGTTTATACAAATTCATTAAATCAAGGTCTCGATTTACTTGGCAAACAGGTGGATTTAATTCTGCATAACGCTTCTGCTCCTGCTGTAAAATCAGAAAATACCGGTATCGGCTCGCTTTTCTCCAGAACAGTAATCACTAAATTATTTCCGTTTTTAAAAGAACACGGATTTAAAGGAATTCAGCAGGAACCAAACGGTCTGAGAAAAGTTCTCGACAACTCTCCTTATGCTCCGGAAGCAAAGGCAAAAAATATCTATATGATACCGCTTGAAAAGCTTGCATCTGACGAATATGGAAACATCCTTTCCAAAAAGACTTTTGAAACTATTGTAAAAAACAATCCGAACACATCAGAAGTTAATTATCCTTATGTACGCTCTATGTATGAAGTTGCACTGAGAGAAGCATATACAAACGGCAAAGATTCTAAAGAATTTGCAAATTTCAAAGAAACAAGAGAAAGTGAATATGAACAAAGTGCAATCTACAGAATTTTATCTAAAATTAAAGGAAACGACAACTTCAAAATCTGGTCGCAAAAAGATAACTACACAGAAGATGAAATCGCACAGCTTGCAAAAGCAGCAGACATAAAAAACTGGGATAAAACAGATCAGCAGCTTTTTTTAAATCCGAATTCTGAAAAATCAAAAGCAAGAATTGCAGAATTGAAAGAAAAATACAAAGATGATTATGATTATTATCTTTTCCAGCAGATGCTGTTAGAAAAAGAAAATGAAGCATCAAATAAACTTTCAGAAAAAACCGGAATAAAAATTATAGGCGACTCCCCTGTAGCTCCTACAGCAGTGGAAAGCTGGGTTAATCAGAAATTATTCTTGAAAGGAAAATCAATCGGCTGCCCTCCTGATTATTTCTCAAAAACAGGTCAGCGCTGGGGATTTCCATACTATGACCCTGAAAAAATATTTAATAAAGACGGTTCATTAGGCGAAGCCGGCAAAATTATGCAACAAAAATATGAAGAATATTTTGCAAGCTTCCCGGGCGGGATAAGAATTGACCACATAATAGGCTTAATTGACCCGTTCATCTATACAAATTCAAGCAAGAAAATGACAGCATCAAATTCCGGCAGAATATATTCAATATTTTCCGGTAAATATAAGAAAAAGAATGATGATGAGTATGCAAATATTCTGACAAAAATTATTATTCCTGCTGCGAAAAAACATGGCTTGAGCAAAGATGCAATAATCTGCGAAGACCTTGGCGACAGAAACCTTCCGACAGAAAGAGTTATGAAAAAACTCGGGTTATCAGGAATTTCTGTAACTCAGTTTGATCATAGAGGTGCAAAAGCTCCGGAAAGAAATTTAATAATGCCAGGCTCCCATGACAATCAATCATTTCTAGAATTTGTAGAAGATTTATTTAATTTTGGAAACGACAAAGATAAAAAAGCCCGTTTCCTCAAAAAGACAAAATACCTTGCAGAAGATACTGCTCCTAAAGGTGCAGCTAAAGAAGAAGTTAAACAATATCTTAAAGATATCAGAACAAATAAATCGAAATTTATTGCAGCAAGCTTTGCAGAACTTTTCACAAGTCCGGCAAAACGTGTTCAAATTTTCTTTGCAGATTTCTGGGGACTCGGCAAAACATATAACCGCCCTGGAACTACAACCGGCAATTGGGCCTTAAGACTTGAAGAAACTTTTGAGGATGATTACTACAAAGCAGTACCGCAAGGAAAAGCACCAAATTTCGCAGATGCTGTATCTACCGCATTAAAACAGCGCGGACTTGACAAAGGCAATGAACAGTTAATCAAAGATTTAGATGCTTCTGCTAAAATTCTTAATGAAGCTTAGAGTTCAGCAGTAAAAACATACTCTGCAGGTCCTGTTAAGAAAACATCCCTGCCGGTGTGTACTTTGTCGCCGTCCCAGTCAATTCTAACAGAACCGCCTAAAAGCTCTACTTCAACAGAATTATTTAGACATCCTTTCAAAATTCCCGCAACAACACTTGCGCATGCTCCTGTTCCGCAGGCAAGCGTTATACCGCATCCGCGCTCCCATACGCAAAGTTTTATCTTGTCCGGGGATAAAATTTTAATAAATTCAACATTAGTTTTTTCCGGAAACTCTGCAGCTGTTTCAATCAAAGGTCCGTATTCTTTTGCAAGCTTAAGCATATCCTCTGAAGGTGATACAAATATTACAAAATGAGGATTTCCCATTGAAATAGCGTTGCCTTCAAAAACAATATTCTTTACTGCCATACGATAATTCATATTATCATTAGGAACAAAAGGTATACTGGCTGAGTCAAGAATCGGTTTTGACATGTTAACCCTTACACTTCCGTCCTCCAAAATTTTAGGCATCATAATCCCTGCAAGCGTTTTTACTAGAAACTCATCTTTCGTAACAAGTCCCTTATCTCTCACATATCTTGCAAAACATCTCATTCCGTTTCCGCACATCTGGGCGGTTGAGCCGTCAGAGTTAAAGAAAAACCAGCCAATGTCAGCATCTTCTACATTTGTATTAGGAATAATAAGGCCGTCAGCGCCAATACCAAAATGTCTGTCACAAAGTTTTTTAGCTGTATCTGACATTGATAGGTTAAGCTTCACAAACTCTTCATAATCTAAAATAACAAAATCATTTCCGCATCCCTGCATCTTTGTAATTTTCACGCCCATATTACCACCTTCCTGTTTGTAGTAAAATAATTATATAAAGTATTTGAAAAGATGGCAATACCCTTCCCCCAGCGGGCGGGGCTGACGCCGCCCGCTGGGGGAAGGACTAAATTATGGCAATAATAAGAGTACAAAAAGGAACAAAAGATATATTACCTCCTGAAATGCCGGTTTGGCATTTTATGGAAGAAAAAGCAGCAGAAGTTTTTACAAAATACGGAGCAAAAGAAATCCGCACGCCAATATTTGAAGCTACAGAACTTTTCGCAAGAGGAGTTGGCGACACAACTGACATCGTGAACAAAGAAATGTACACTTTTGAAAAAAGCGAACGCTCGCTTACCCTTCGCCCTGAAAACACAGCAGGGGTTGTACGTTCTTTCATTGAAAACGGTATGCACAGACTTTCTGCCCCTGTAAAACTCTGGTACAAAGGTCCGATGTTCCGCTATGAACGTCCTCAGGCTGGAAGACAAAGACAGTTTCATCAGGTTGGTGTAGAAGTTTTCGGTATAAAACAGCCGACTGCAGACGCAGAAGTTATCTTAATGGCTGTAAATTATTTAAAGGCACTTGGATTAAATGATCTTTCTGTAGAATTAAATTCTCTCGGCTGTCCTGAATGCAGAGAAACATTTAAGACAAAATTAAAAGAAGTTATCAAGCCGTATTTGTCACAGCTTTGCCCTGATTGTCAGGCAAGATATGAAAAAAATCCTCTAAGACTTTTAGATTGCAAAGTTGAAGAGTGCAAAGAAATCTACGCAAAACCGGAAATTCAGGAAGTTATTCAATCCGATTTTATTTGTGATGAATGTGCTGAACATTTTACATCACTAAAAGAATACCTCGACGAATTAAACATAAACTATTCTATAAATAAACTTCTCGTAAGAGGTTTAGACTATTACAACAGAACGGTATTTGAAATCAAATCAAATAACCTCGGCTCACAAAACGCCGTTTGCGGCGGCGGAAGATATGACAGCCTTGTCAGAAATTTAGGCGGCGAAGACACACCGGCAATTGGTTTCGCAATGGGAATGGAAAGACTCGCTTCTCTTATTGGAGAGAAATCAGAGAAAAAATTAAACGCATTTGTCGTTTGCAATAATCCTCTTGAGGCTGTGAAGCTTACTGAAGAAATACGTGAACACGGAATTACCTGCGAGTTCGATTTAACAAACAAAAAATTTGTAAAACAATTAGAAAAGGCTTCCAAAACCGCCAAATTTGCTCTTATTCTTGGCGAAGATGAAATATCTTCTAATCAGGTTACGATTAAAAACCTTGAAACAGCAGAGCAGAAAACTGTTTTAAGAGAAGATGTTTTTAAAGTTATTTAAACTGTTCGTAAAGCCATCCTTTTTGTTCAAGAAATCTCAAAAGAGCCTGTCTGTTTTCTGGAATATCTGCTCTGGTTTTACCTTCCAGTCTTGTTTCATCGCCATAAGTGCCGTTGACTTTTTGGCAAATTATATCCCACTGCTCCATTGAAACATCCCAGTCATCACTATCCCATGGTTTACCGGTAACAGATTCAACTATCTCTTTATACTTTTGAACCTGAGCATCAGTCATCATTTTTGCAGGAATAGTGTGGCCGTTGGCATCAAGCACTGTTTTACCGTTATCATCAACCTTATAAGAATTTTCTGCCCACTCAAGACGGGCTTTCATATCTTTGGAAGTATATTTTCCATTTTTTTCTAAATCAGAAGGCGAAAATCCTGCGAACTCACAAATATCTCCGCCGCAGCAGGCTTCTCCGTCCCTTGTACTCATTAATCTTGTGTAAGCATCCAGATTTAACTGCTGATAAAAGCTGGCTTCTTCATTGTCACCGGATTTCAAAAGCCAGTTATTAAGCTGTTTTATCTGCTCTTTTTTGATTTCAATAATCTGCTTTTGAGTCAGTTCAACCCCGAAGTGAGTTCTAGCATCATTTTTTATGTCCTCAATTTCACTATCCAGCCAGCTCTGCATATCAGAAATTATTTTTTCCTGCATATTATATTTATTTGCAAGCTGCTTGTTAGACATAGCCCCCTCAAGAGTTTTTCCGTTTTCACAATATGTACTCCAGCTTTCCATTTCAACATTGGTCGCAAATCCATCTCTGTCTTTGTCTATCTTAAACCACTTATCTATACCACGTCGTGCAAAAAACTTCATTTCCTCCATACAGGAGTCATTTCGCTCTTTGTCTGTTAAAATACCATCATCACCAGCCATGTTCTTTGCACAGGCAAATTCCTGTTCCGAAATATATCCGTCTTTGTTAAAATCAAGTTCCTTGAAAATACTTTTCCCTGCCTGAGGGTTACTGCGGATAAAACTTTCCTCGTCACAGCCACATACCCCGTTCGGATTCCATGCTGTCTCTGAATTTTCTATATACTTGAAATCCATTTTTAGATTGTTTAAATTTAAATTCGCCATACATACTCCTAATCAAATATACTGGTATTTCTTTTAATGTCTTGTTCTATTGCTGCCAAGTCTTTTCTCAAATTGGCCGCAGTCGCAGCATCTCCGTTTCTTTCAGCAAGTGCAATTTGTTGTTTTTTTATTTTTTTAGCATTCTCTAAATCTTCCAAACTCTCTGCTTGAGGTTTTATCTTTTTCGACAAACTCTCCATCTGTTTTTCATAGTCTGAGGACGAAGCAGACTTCACTTCTCTGGCATTTTCATTACCGGAAATTCTCACCATAGAAAGCTCCTTTCTAGATTATATTACGCATATTTTTGGGGAATAAATGTCTTATTAAGAAATATTATACTACATTATAGTCATACTAAGCTCTATTTGTCAAGCCTTTTAGTCTTACTAAAATCTTTATACACTTACAAAAAGATAGTATCCTGTTGTTGAGATGGGTGAAATTTCGAAAAAATTAGGTTTAAGAATAAAAGAACTGCGTGAAAAACAGGGATACACGCAGTTAAAATTAGCGGAAATTCTAAACATGGAAGCCTCAAATCTTTCTAAAATAGAAAGAGGAGTTCAAATTCCGAAAGAAGAAAGCCTTGAGAAACTTGCTCAGGCTTTTAACGTGAATTTACGGGATTTGTTTGATTATGAGCATTTTACCGACAAGTCGTTATTAATATCAAAAATCAACAAAATATTAGAAAATTCAGACCTTGAAACTGTTCAAAAATATTATAGAATTTTAATCAACCTGTAACTACGCAAAAAAATTTTTTACATAACTTATATAAGTATGAGAATACAAAATACTTGTTATAACAATTCCTTTCAAGCAAATATCAACTCACCCAGACTCAGATTTAAACAAGCAGATTTTTTTGTCAAAATCCGCGGTTACGGAACTAATACAAGGTGGGCAAAGAAAACAAAAGAAACTGCTGATACAGCAGTTAATATGGCTAGAAAAAATACATCCGCTGAAAATATTTTAAAATATATTACCTGCGGAATTCAAAAAGCCAACATGAATGTTTTCGACCAGTCTAAAGTTTTTCATACAGGAATACTGCGTACAGAAAGACACGGCTGGTTGAGCGGTTCAGACTGGACAGGTTTTGAACTCTGTACAAATTATTCAGACATTAAACGTTATAAACCATACAAGCAAAGATTAGACAATATTGCAAAAAATCCGTTAATCAATCCTTATAAGGATATTCGATTAACCATTCCTGTTATTTCTAAAGACGAGCATTATTTAAAACATGCAAATGCAAAATATGTAAACAATGCAATCAAACATATATTAGAAATTTATACAAATTTTACTAAAAAGTTTAATTCAAAAGATATAAAAACATCCCAACTTGATGATGTTAATAATGATATAGCAGAAATACGCTGGATTATGGCGCACGCAACCCCCTGGGAGCGAGGAAGCGACGCAATATCAAACGTATTTATGAGAGTAATGTACAAATCTTTGGGAATTAAGTCGCATCCTCTCAAAAAGGGAATTTCTCTTGATATGGAAGCATATTGCACAGAGCTTGGAGATTATAAAAAACGATTTCCGGCATATTTCGAAAATCCGCCGGAAATCATTGAATAATTATCCTTTTTTAGAAGCTTCACGATTGAGGCTGACCTTTAATTCCAGAACAATTTGTGAGTACAACTTTGTCAGCCGACTGTTTATTTACGTACGTAGTACTACTCGTAAATATAACCGTTCGTAAGGTCAATCTTAAGAGGTCCAAGAAGTCTGATATTAACAATCTGCCCAGGAATGGTTAACACTTTTGCACCCTTGAATAATTTTCTCCAGAAACCAATTTTTCCAGGATCAATTGTAGCTACACCATAAAGCATTACAGCCTGATCATTAGGTGTAACAAGAAGTTCGTTCTTAATAATAACTTCGCCGTTCTGTCTGAACAATTTACCTCTTTGAACGTGTTTAACCTGTCCTTTAAGGTCGCTGCCTTGAGAAATCAAAAGATATTTATCTTTTGTAACAATATTTTTAGGAGCTTTTGCTGTATAAATATCAGTTACGTTAGAAATTTGTGACCCGACAACTGTTTCCATCTGAATAGGGAATATAGAGCCGGCAGGAATAATACCAATAGAGCCTTGAACTCTTACGTTATCAAGTATATAACCTTCTGCAGTTCTTTTTTGCATACTTTCTGCAAGCTTTGCGTTTGGATTAAGCTTAGCTTCCTGCATCATTTTATAAAGAATAGCAGCAACTTCTGCTCTGTTAGCAGGTCTGTCAGCCTCCAGTTTACCTTCATTACCAGGCATTACGATAATCAAATCAAGCAGTTGAGCTTTACCGGCTGCAATCAAGAACCATGCCGGCATCTGTGTGTAATCTTCATAACTTTTTTCAATAATTTCTTGAGCTCTTTGTTCACTAATTTGCTGTGTAGTAAGAGCGTTTACAGCAATAGTAATAGCTTCTGCTCTTGTAACAGATTCATAAGGTCTGAATCTTTGTCCTTCAGCATCAGGGATTAAATCAAAGTATACGGCTTTTCTGATAATATCATAAGCCCAGAAACTCTTATCAACATCAGAGAAGTGAATATCTTGAGTTACACTTGCATCTTCCTGTCCGAGAGCTTTGATAGCCATAGACGCAAATTCTGCTCTTGTAACAGGAATATCAGGTTTGTAAGTCCCATCAGGATACCCGACAACAACACCAACTTCTGTTAAGAATTTGATTGACTGATATGCCCAGTGATTTTCATTCATATCTGTATAAAAAGCTTGTGCCGGATTGTTAAGCATAAACAAAATGCCTAATGCGAACACACCTTTTAATAATTTTTTGAACATTAAGAGTCCTCCTTTTTTAACCCTTTTCACGCTTTCACATCTTAATAGTATATTAAATAAAGTGTTAATGCAATTTTTAAGCAATAGTTTTAACAAATCTACATAAAATAGCAAAATAAAAAGTCTATGAGTTTTAATATATACAGGTGTGAAGTTATGAAAATTTGCGCAAACAAGAACATAAACTTTCAAAGACGGCTAAAACCTTCAGAGGAAGCTGAATACTCTGATGTTTTAAAACAGGCATCCAAAGCAGGGAAAAAGGTTCTGATAGTTCCAGCCAGCTCACTTCCGAACAAAACAGGCGTTGGAAATCTTGGTACAGATGAAAGTCAGATTTTTTTTGATTTCGCAAAAAAATACTGGGGAATAAATGAAGTTCAAATTCTTCCTACAGGGCAGTATCACGAACACAGAGGAAAGTATCCGATTTACTCCGGCACATCTATGGATTTAGGAAATCATGTTATAAATCTTGAATATTATACATCTGAGCAAATTTTCCCTAAAAATACTGACAGGGTAGATTTTAAAAATATTATAGAAGAGAATTCTCAGCACGAAAGAATTATTAAGAAACTCTACAGCGAAGGCAAATTCAAAACCGAATTTGAAAATTTTAAGTCCGAAAACTCTGCAAGGCTTGAACCAAAGGCTCTTTACAGAGCATTAAGAGAAATAAACGGAACTCACGATTACAGAAGATGGAATGACATTGACAAAAATCTTTTTGAACTTGATGCAGCAGAAAGAGAAAAAAGAATTAGTGAAATAAAAAAACTAAAAAATGAAACCATAGATTTCTATTATTACAAACAGTTTCTCGCGGAAGACAGCCTAAAAAAAGCAAAAGAAAATTTGAATAAAAAAGGAATAAAACTTAACGGAGATATGCTTTGCGGATTTTCGTACGACGAAGTCTGGTCTAATCCAAAAGCATTTCACAAAGATACATCAATCGGCTGGGGACTTCCTGCATTAAATTTTGATACAGCAGAAGGAGAAAAACTTCTGAGAGAAAAAGTTAAGTTTTATGCTGAAAGGTTTGACGGCTTCAGAGTTGATGCTGCATGGACTTATGCTAACCAGCCGTTAATTAGAAACGGAAATACCGAAAGAAAATATTATGCAGATAAAATATTAAACATAATTGATGATGAGGTTAAAAAAGTTAAAGGTTCAGGCTTTGACCTTAAAAACATCACGCATGAATTTGCAACATCAACAGATAATTTTAGTATCTATGATGGTTTATATCTTAAACCATATGTTGCTGAGCGGATGAAAATATACACATCAGACCATCTTTCAGACAACTGGGGAAGCAATAAAAATTTTCTGGAGCGCGGCTGGAAGCCAGACTGTTTTATCATAGGGGCTTCAAATCACGATTCACCAAAAATTGAAGCGACAGAGGAGCAGGCAAAAACTTTAAGCAAAATATTAAAAATTCCATATAAAAAACTCACTTCCAGAAAAGAGTTTATAAAAGCTAAATTAGCTGAACCAATTCGCGCCGAAAACAATATGATTTATTTTATGGATGCACTGAACCTTGACAGCCAGAATAGAGAACAACATTTTACAACAAAAATTCCGGACAATTATCAAGAGCATTATTTCAAATCACTCGAAAACGGCGAGGGTTTTAACCCGATGGATGCACTCGAAAAAACATTTAAATCAGAAGGTCTGGATAAAAAAGACCCGAAGCTGTTCAAAAAAATTGTTAAGTACAGAAAAATCCTTGAACAAAAAGAAAAGCAGACTTCCCCTATTTTAAAATGGACATGCGGGGTTATCTGCTCCGGTCTGATTATATATGGATTTTTAAAGCATTATAAAAAACATCATTCAGATTCAATATAAGTTTTTAGTCTATCCACTCGCTCAACTTTCCTCAACTTTTGTAATGCTATGTTCTCCAGCTGTCTTATTCTTTCCTTGGAGAATCCGAGGTCATTCCCTATCTGCTCAAGAGTTTTGGGTTCTTCATTTCCAATTCCGAATCTTCGTATAAGAATTTCACGCTCTCTTGTATCCAGTTTTTTCAACAGCTTACGCACATCTCTATGCTGTAATTTCTGCTGGGCATTATTTTCCGGCGAAGAGTAGGAAGTATCTTCTACATAATCCTGAATACAGAGATCATCTGTAACAAATGTATCAAGACTTATCGGCTCTTTCTTAAGAGCACTTTTAACTTCGTTAATCTTTTTCTCATCAAGCCCGGATAGTTTAGCAATTGTTTCCTCATCAACATCCATTGTGTCATCACATGCGGCAATGTTACATGCCTTTTTGTACTTTCTTATTTTTTCAAGCATATGAACAGGAATTCGTATTGTCCTTGAGTGATTAGAAATCGCCCGTATGATGGTCTGCTTAATCCACCAGGTTGCATAGGTTGAAAACTTAAAATTCTTTTTATAGTCGAATTTCTCAGCTGCCTTTATTAACCCTAACGAACCCTCCTGAACAAGATCCATAAAAAGAACCCCCTGACCGATATACTTTTTTGCAATGCTCACAACAAGTCTTAAATTTGCTTGAATTAATTGCTTCTTGGCCCACTCTTTTTCTTTTACACTGCCTTCCTGAATTTTTCTTCCAAGCTCTACTTCTTCGTTTTTAGAAAGCATCTTTTTTCTTCCGATTTCTTTTAAATACATTTGCAGAATATCGTCATTGTTAACAATTGTACTAAATGTCCTCGGCAGATTTGAATCCATTTCCGTGCTATCTATAAATTCAGCATTATTAAACGCTCTACTCATCTATTATCTCCTCCAAACTATTCCATGTAAAAAGACGACATAAAATAAAAAAAGTTCCTATTAAAAAAAAAATTATCCCCCACTTGTCCTCTCTTTTCCGGTAATGTTTTAATCCCTAAAAAACTCCATAATTTAGGAGTTAGTTTTCCTAAGGGGGAGAAATAAACTTCACTACACAAACAAATATCTTCAATAAAAACTCAATACAGTTAAAGGGATATTAAGTTTGGGGAATAACGTGTATCTACTCCACCGATTGAAAAGGAGGTTAAAATGACGATTAGAAAACTTACTGTGGCAGCTGCAATTGCCGTTGGAATAGCAACGTGTTCGTTCAATACGGTAATGGCAGCCTGCCCGTGTGATGAGCGTCCTGTAGTAACAGGAAATGCTTGTCCTTGTGATCAAATCCCGGAAATTACCGGAGCAGCCTGTCCTTGTGAAGCTGCACCGCAACCTGATTGCGGCTGCGGAGCCGTTCCTCAATGTGAACCGGATCCAGTTCCTTCATGCGCATTATGCCCTGGTGTAAAAGACTTATCACGTCAAGATATGAAACAAGTTTATTCATATCCTAACGCAGTTTACGGGTACAACAATTTTGTAGGTACTGAAAAAGACTCTATCTACAAAGCAGAAGGTTTCTCCGTTAATAGAGAAATTAATCAGCTGACAGCAGGTACAATGGGTACAACTGTTGCATCAGACGGTTCTATTACAGGAGCTGCTTCAAACATTCCTTGTTTGAACGACATGCCTAGACACAACGGTGCGCCGATTATTAGAGATGAAGCAAAAATGGACGGCAACGGATGTCCTATCCAGATGGGTACAGCTAACTCTATGCAGGCAATCAAAAAGACATTAGTTCCTTTTGACTTATCACCTTTCAGCAATATGACAGGTGCAGCTGCAGGATTACAAATGTTCCCGGACGTTCCTGACGGTTACTGGGCTTCCTGCGAAATCGATAAGCTGGCTACAAATGATATTGTAGTAGGTTATCCTGATAGATTATTCAAGCCGTCAAGAAACATATCACGTGCAGAATTTGCTACTATGTTAGTTAAAGGTTTTGATAAAGATATGTACTCTTGCTCACCTGAAAAATTATTCTCAGATGTTACTACAAACCACTGGGCTAACTCTGCAATTACAGTTGCAGTACATCAGGACTTGTTAAAAGGATATCCTGACGGCAAGTTTATGCCAAATCACAACGTAACAAGAGCAGAAGCTTTATGCGCATTATCTAAAGGAGTTAAGTGCCCTGATATGGATAAATGCAAAGCTCAAGAAATCTTGTCAAAATACTGTGACGGCAACACAGTTCCTGAATGGGCTCAAATACCTATAGCAATCGCATTAGACAAAGGTGCTTTGAATAATTCACCAAATCCTAATACAATTGCTCCGTTTAAGGATGCATCACGTGCAGATATAGCAGCAATGTTACAAAATATCCGTGTTGCAGCAGGTATTGATAAAAACCCTGTAACAGCAAATAATGACTGCCCTATTTGTCCAGTTGACAAGAAAGCTTTTGTTGAAAACGAAGAAATCGTTAAAATTCCTACTCTTCAGTTAGAGTTCAAGGATCAGGTAAGTGCTAAATCTTCTCACGTAGGTCAAAGATTTGCAGCAAAAACATTAGAAGACGTAACTATTAACGGTCAGCTTTATCCTTGCGGTTCAAAGGTTTACGGTAAAGTTGTAGAAGTTGTAAGACCATCCGGATGTCAAAAGGGTGCATTAAAACTTGCATTCACTGAAATTGAACACTGCGGATGCAAAGCAACTCTTCCTAGACAAATTCTGAACGCAGAAATCAACAAGTCTAATACTCCTAACATAGTTTCAAGAATTGTAACAGCACCTCTTACATGGGGCGGTCAGATGTTAGGCGTAGTCGGCAGAACTACAGGTGGCATGTTGTCTAACCTTGGTAATGCTCTTGAAGACGTTGCTTCTGGTACAGGTATTGCCTTAGGCGAAGTATTCCAGGGTCAGTTTATGGCAGCTGGAAGAAGCATAGGCGATGTAGCTGTTGATACAGTAAAAGCTCCTATAGACTTTACAAGAACTGCTGTTTCCGGTGTTGTCGGCTTAGCTCAGGCAACCGGTGATGAAATCGGATATTTAGTTGATGCTAAAGGTTACAAAATCTCAGCTATCAACCCGAAAGAACACGTGACCATTGCGTTTGGTTGCAGCGGCGAATAGTAAGTAAGTCGTTCGCTCAAAAGGAAAGAGGAATTGATTGGTATCAATTCCTCTTTCTGTTTGGTTATTTATATTTTTTATCCAATTCTTCCTCATAGAATTTTTGGAGAAAGTCCACTATGCATTGAGTATTAATTTCCAACTCATATCGTTTTCTATCTCGTAAGACTCTCAGCCACAAACCAAGCTTGTTATTAACTGCATTTTGATATGCTGCTGTCAGGCTTTGATCAAATTCCTTGCCGTCATCATCTTGAGACATTGCTGCCATATATGTTTTATTTTCAAAAGAAAAAGAACACATATGACCTCTACCCCTTTCCAAAGGTTTTTCATTTACAGCTTCAGTATATATTTGGCGCATTCCTGCTGAATATAAAGAGCATACTCTTATAAATGCGCTATATAAGCAGTCTAGGTCAACATCTGCTCTGCCCATTGCTACAGTGTAATAATGGTTAATCCGAGCATGTACCAGATTAGTGTCAGCTGTCAAGTTTTGAGGCAGAACCGTTTTCCATGCTTTTTTCTTGTTTCCACCAATATTTTTCTGGAACAAGATAAACGTACTTCCCCGTGAGAGCCCGAGGCTTCTTTCTGGAACAAAGGTTGGAGTATATGAACTAGTTGAAGTATTTGAAGTTGTTGATGTATTCGACGTAGTTGAGCTAGTCGAAGTATTTGAAGTCGTTGATGTATTTGATGTAGTTGAACTAGTTGAAGTATTCGATGTTGTTGATGTATTTGATGTGTTTGAAGTACTGGAAGTATTTGAAGTACCGGAAGTACTGCTTGATGTACCGGAAGTACTACTTGATGTACCAGAAGTACTACTTGATGTACCGCTAGAACTGCTTGAACCTGGATTGTTATCATCTGGAATAACCGGCAAATCAGGCATATCTACAGGTTTATCTGAAACGGTTCCATCTTGATATACATATATTTTGTATCTGTCAGCACCTTCCTTGTTAGGTTTCTTTGCACCGTTTGTGTCCACTTGAATTATACCAGGTGTTTTTAAATCCTTAAACTCGGTAATAGGCAGAACCCAAACAACACCGTCGTTTGTTGTAAGTGTAGCTTTTCCATCAAGGCTGGCACTTGCATTACAGCTTATCTCTGAGAGCGCATTTATTTTTGCAGCAAAAAGTCCGCAAAACTTTGTGGAACCCTCATATTTTTTACCTTGATAAATAACCCATTCTGTATTGCCTAAATATTGAGGAGCATTATTGCCTTCAACTTCCGGATACAGTTCATCATCATGAGCCAGAGAAGGGACTAAACGTGCAGTAAGGTTATATGCCTTTTTGAACATACGCGCATCTTTATCCGGTATAATCTTTTTTAGAACCTGTAAACATAGTATTGCAATTACAATTACACAAGCTACAATTATCAGAACTTCTGCAAGAGAAAATCCTCTCTCCATAATGTGCTTAATTACTGCAGATTTCTCTGCAAAACGGATGTTATCTTTCAAGCTCATACCTGTCCTTTCTTGGTTATATTCTTCCAAAATATTACATCAAATTATAATATAATTTTAACACATTTTTTGAAATATTCAATATATAATATTTATATTACATGAGGAATAAATCTATATTTCACCTTTTTTACATAATCCTGATAGTCCGGATCTTTTATCAGGTGCCGCTCTTCTGTCAGAGCTCTGAAATAATATATAGAGGCTAAACAAATGAAAGCTGCAAAAGTAAGTATTAAATTTGAAAGATACTGCTTCCAGCTAAACCCTTCCGCACTAAAATGCACAATAAATAACGGCACTGTTGTCAGGAACCAGAACATAACTTTTGTAATATACGCAGGATGTCTAACTACGCTATACGGAAAACGGCTTACAGTACCGCGGTTTGTCAGGTTACTGCCTTTGGTACCGAGCGCTGCTGATGCTGAAACATATATTACAAGAAAAAACAATGCGCAGATTCTAAATATCCAGGTTACCGGAGAATTGGGATCAGAAAATGCTGCTGCGTGGTCATTATGGTTCCATCCAAGAAAACTATTTGTAGCATTGAAAAATGGGGCATAACAGGCAAGACAGAAAAACAGTCCTGCCGGTGTTGTTTCTACTGTCCTGATTTTATTTTTAAAGATACTGAGTTCTGTAAAATAGCCAAATGTAAATATAGAAACATCTATTGTATATAAAATAATTATGCACTGTGAGTATATAAATTCTCTGTAATCAAGAATAAAAGTTTTATATTGTATAAAATCTGAAGGCAGTATTTGACTAAAACACGCTTTTATATCATTATAGACTGCTGTACTGGATATTATGCAGCTATGTATATTAGAATAAGCAATACTTAGCATCTGTGTTCCAAAAAATACTTTTATAAAAATTAAAATAAGTGATTGTTTTTCATAGTATTTAGGCAGATAAAAATCCAGTTCATTTTTAATTTCTTCTGCAGACATTGTTTTCAATTTCGGACGGTGGGTTAGTATACGATGAAAATATCTCATAATTTCTAAGTTATGTGAACGCCACAGGGATTTTGGACGAAAACAAATGTATATAATTGGTGCGCCAAACATATAATACAAATAAAAATAATTAAATGTCACTTTTAACGGATATGCCAGCATTTTTGAAAAGAAAGGGTTAAACCAGATAAACAAAAGAACAATTCCATAAACAACCAGTGACGAAAAATAATGTTTCAATATTATAGCATTGTCAGCTTTGGGTAAATTCTCATCCACCCAGCTTATATTAAGCTCTCTGTTAAACTTCTGTCTTTCAATCTCTTCCATATTTGCCTCAATATACATTGCCTACTTAATGTATACTATCATAAAATAAATATTTTTGTCTTTCTATGCTATAATTAAAACAACAGATTTACAGAAGGAGAAAAATAATGTCATTACGAAACGAACGGGTAAGAAAAGAATTAATGCGTGACATTTCTGAAATTATCAGAAAAGAAATAAGAGGGATTGAAGGCGTCTTATCTATCGTTGATGTTGAAGTTTCTCATGATAATTCATATGCAAAAGTTTACTACAGTGTTTTAGGTTCAGAAGAACAAGTTGCAAAAGACAAAGAAATTATTGAAAAGAACACCGGTAAAGTGCGTTATGAAATAGGGAAAAGAATTAGACTCAGAGTTACGCCAGAAATCAAGTTTGTATACTCTGACGGACTTGAACAGGGCTCAAGAGTGCTTGATTTAATCAATAAAATCTCAAAGGGTGAGATAAAGTAAGATGTTTGGCTTTCTTAATGTATACAAACCCAAAGGCATAACCTCTCACGATGTTGTGTCTGCATTAAGGCGGATTACTAAAGTCAAACAAATTGGACACACAGGAACACTAGACCCGTTTGCAGAAGGAGTGCTTCCTATATGCATTGGTAAAGCTACCAGACTTATTGAATACCTTGATGATGACAAAGCATACACCGGCACTATACAGCTCGGAAGCTCTACAACTACTTATGACTTAGAAGGTGAAGAGGTAAATTTCTCTGATAAAAAAGTTACTTTTAATGAGATTGAGGCTGCATTAGATAAATTTCGCGGAGAAATTGAACAGCTTCCTCCCATTTATTCAGCGATAAAAGTCAACGGGAAAAAGCTTTATGAATACGCAAGAGAAGGCAAAGAAGTTAAAATTGAGCCAAGAGGGGTAAATATAAGCAATCTGCAAATACTCAATTTCTATCCGGAAACCAGACAGCTCGAACTCCATATAGAGTGTTCAAAGGGCACATATATTCGCTCCATTGCAAACGATTTAGGAGAAGAGCTAGGTACATATGGCCATCTGGTTAAACTTGTCAGAGTAAAAGCCGGAATGTTTGAGGTTAATAACGCCGTCAGCCTTGAACATATACAGACAAAAGAAGATGTAGAAAAACTTTTGATTGCGCCTCTTACAAAGCTGAATTATATGACATATGAATTAAACAAAAATGAGCTGGTAAAAGTTTCAAACGGAACTGCTATTATGCCATCCAAGGAATTGCCGGAAAATAGTCTTATCCTCTTAACCTCACAGGAAAGGCTTATTGCGGCTGCCAAAATGACTAAAGGTCTGCTGAAATGCTTAAAAGTTCTGGGGTAAAGGCTTCTCTTAATTTTCTTTTTAGCTTTATACTTGTCGAAATCCGTTAAATATGCTATAATACTCGCGTGTTTATTAGGAAAGGGGTAATTCCGGTTACAAATCTGGTTACTCCATTGGTTAGAAAGGAGAATACGCATGGTGGAACAGTATTCAGATTGTGATTTCGAAACACTTCTTGCAAAATATGATTACAATTTTAAACGCGGGGATATCGTAAAAGGAATTGTTTGTGCTTATGAAGCTGACGGTGCAATAGTAGATATAGGCTCAAAAAGTACTGCGTTTGTACCGGCTTATGAAGTTTCTTCTGACAGAAAAGCAAAAGTTGAAGATGTATTAGAACTTAATACAGAATATGAATTTTTAATCACACAAGAATGTGATGAGAACGGCAAATTTACACTTTCATATAAAAAAGTTCATCTTGCTCATACTTGGGCTGAATTGGAAAAAGTTAAAGAAGCAGACGAAACAATTGCTGTTGTAGTTTCACAAATGGTAAAAGGCGGTGTTGTTGTTGATGTTTCAGGAGTGCAGGGCTTTATTCCCCAAGGGCAGCTCTGCGCTAGAGAAACTATCTGCAATCCGGGAGATAAAATTGAAGTTAAAATTTTATCACTTGACAAATCTCAAAACAACTTAATTCTTTCAAATAAAAAGGTCTTCGAAACTAATATGGCTGAAACTCGCAAAAATGTTTTTGCACAGGTTGAAGTAGGACAGGTTGTAAAGGGAGAAGTTGTTAGAATTACTGACTTTGGTGCTTTTGTTAACGTTGGCGGAGTGGACTGCCTGCTGCCTCTTTCTCAGATTTCTTGGAAGTGGGTTGAACATCCAACTGATTTATTAAAAGTTGGTCAGGAGATTAACGTTGAAATTATTGACATTGACCATACGAAACAAAGAATTAGTTTGAGCTTGAAAAATACCGAACCTGATCCGTGGCTTAAAGCAGAAGAAGAGTTAAAAGAAGGCGACATTAAAGAAGGGATTATTACAAGAATAAAACCTTTCGGAGCGTTTGTTGAAGTTCTGCCTGGAGTCGAAGCTCTATTACCGCAGACAGCTCTTGCAGAATATCAAAACAAAAACAACTGCATTTTGAATGCTGGAGATAAAATCAACACTCAAATTGTGAAGTTTAACCCGAAAGACAAAAGAATTTCACTAGGTCTGCCTAGTAATGAAGCTGCTGTAGAATAGCAGTTACGGCTTCCGGCGCTAAACCGACAATATTTTCAAAGCTTCCTTCAAACTTATCAATAAAGTTTGGAGGAAGTTCTTGTATGCCATAACTTCCTGCCTTGTCGAGAGGATTATATGTATCTACATAGTTATGTATCATATCCTCTGTTAGTTTATTAAAGCGAACGTAGCTTGTTGTGGACAGAAGTGCTGCACGGTTTGTACGGGTATTTATACCGCAGGATGCAGTCACCACTGAATGAGTCTGACCTGATAAAGCTTCTAGCATTTTATAAGCTTCTTCTCTTGAGTGAGGCTTTCCTAAAATTTTATTATGCAGGACGACAACCGTATCTGCTGCTAATACTAAAGAATCCTTATCAACGCGGTTAACCACATCAAGACATTTCTTTGTTGCTAAATCTTCTATCTTTTCATATGAGAAGATATCGTCTTCCAGTTTCTCATCAAAATTAGAAGGAATGACTTCAAAATCCAGTTTTAAATCAGTTAAGATTTGTTTTCTTCTTGGAGAATTCGATGCAAGTATGAGTTTCATTTTACCCCTTTTCTTACTTCATTCCATGCATTTTGTATAATTTCACTGCCTTTTTGTGTAAACCCTTTTACACCTAAGAACCTCTTTTCAACTACCTCATTGTTATCAAAATTCTCAACCGCGGTTTTCAATATTTCCTCTGCGTTTTTCATTATGCCTGACCAGCGTTTGAAAAATGGTTTGTGTAGTGCTTTAACTGCTCCGGACATATTATCCAAAAGAAGTTCAGTCTTTCCAGTAACCAATTCTGAAAAACCTGTCAAATCCTTACTTGGAGCACAGAAAAATCTTCTGTCATAAAAAGCACTATCTTTATTAATTTTAATACCTGTCAGCATTTTTGATGAAAATGTTGTTTCTGTACAGTCCATAACTGTTTCGTTATTCATCTTGTGCAGAAGTGCCTGCATATTTTTCTTTGCTTCCAGGCTTAGAAATCTTTGTTTTGCTTGAAAAGTCCTGTCCTGCACAGCTTGGATTTTCATTTTTTCTCCTTAATATCCGTTTTCTATAAACTCTCTATTTCTAAACTTCGCACCTAAACTACTTGCAATTTTTTCACATTCTTCAACATTTACATAATGAATTTTATCGAAGCCGGTAACAACTGACGCTGTAACTTCAATACCTGCATCCGAGCAAGCCTTGATAAACTTTTTTACTTCTTCGTACCCATTTTTAATTTTCGGCTTGCAGATTTCATCATAATCTTTTTCAGAAGACGCATTCAGACTCACTGAAACAAAATCAATAAGCCCTTTGAACTCCTCTGCAACATTTGTTTTGTAAATAGCATTAGCATGCCCGTTTGTATTTACTCTTATTTTAATTTGCGGATGATTCTTTCTTAAGTATTTGCAAAATTCTTTCATCATTTCGCGTCTTAAGAACGGCTCACCATAACCGCAAAAAACTGTAGTCTTTACGTAAGGCAGGAATTTGTTAAATTGTTCTATAATATCCTCAAGCGTATAGTTATCATCATGCCACATTTCTGCGCCGCAAACATCATCTTTCTGGTTTCTCAGACAAAATATGCAGGAATTTGTACATGAATTCGTTAAATTTACATAAACTGTTTCAGGATGTTCCTCATTATTTATAGAATATACAAGTGTATACATACAGGCATACCTCCTGAAAAAATTATAATACAAACATTACAAATCCTCTTTATGTTTTTTGTTTTTCTTTAAATGTTTAGGCATACTATCCTCATGTTCATCACATCCGAGAACTTCATTTAAGTGGTTAATAAGTTCCGCAGAATGGTAGCACATTGCATGTTCAGATTTATGATGAATATCAACAATATGATAATGCATGGCCATCTCAACCTGTATAAGCGCAATATTATAGTGATAAATCCTGTCAATATAGCCGTCTACAGCCATTATGTAATCTTTTCTGGCATCTTGAAGAGCAACATAATTCAACTCGCCGGCTCTATATTTTCCTTCGACAAGTTTAAGGTTTGCCAGTGCCTGTGCAGCTTCTAACCGGGCTGTGGGAATTTGCCGCTCTGACCTGTCAAAATTATTAAACGCTCTTTTTACTTCGTAATACAAATCTTTTTTAAAAAGAGTTATTTCATTATCAGCAAGATTTACCTGAGCGTCCGCTCCTTTGATTGAATGCTTAAGTTCCATAAAATTCACATTAGAAGTCAGGTTAACTCCGACCTGCAAGCTGTTGTTTGACGCCTGATTTGAATTATTATAACCGTATCCCGCACTTGCTGAAAGAGCCGGAAGGTAAGTTTTTCTTATATACTTAAGCGACTGTTCCATAGCATTCTTTGTTGAAATCAAAACCATTAAATCAGGACTGTTATCATAAGCCAGCTGCACAGCGTTTTCTCTTGAGAACGGAAAAGTATATTTTTCATAAGGTTTAAGCTCTCTTACTGCTACAGAATAAGCGTAATCATTATCAAAATCAAACGTAGGAGTATTTTTGATTTTATAATCAGGCTGACTATCAAGATACATTGAATTGTTTAAATCAACACGTGCATTATAATAGTTATTCTCAGCTTCAAGAGCCATAACTTCTGCCTCGCTCAGATTGAGCTTTGCTGTCGTTAAATCCGGAGCAGATCTTGCAATTTTAACAAAATTTCTGTTAATCTCGACATTATTTTTTGCAACCTGCAATAAAGCCTTTGCTTTCAGCAGGTTGTAATACTTGACTTTTACATCAAATAAGGTTGAACAGAGGCTGTCCATAAATTCATATTCCGCACCGAGTTTGTAAAACTCCTCCATCTTAATATAAGAAGTGGTTCTGCCAAAATCCCAGACCATTTTGTTTACTGAAACACCAACATTCGGAAGCTCTCTGTAATGACGATTGTAATAAATATTGTCCGAATTATTTTCATTATAAAACCCGACGCCGGCGTTTATCACAGGAAAGTATGCCGATCTTGCAACCCCGAGATTGCTTTTGGCAATATCGAGTTCATATTTCCTGCGTTTTATCTTCGGACTGTTTTTAAAAGCAGAAGCGACGCAATCAAGAATAGAAATACTGCTCCCATCCTTAATCTCTATTGGATGAAATAATTCATCATCTGCATGAGCAAATGAAATATTAAAATCTAAACCAAGAACTAACAATAATACCAAAAATCTCTTTTTCATATCTTTTATTATACCATGTTTGTCAAGCCTAACAATTATCATATAGAAGCTAAAAGCGGGAACTCTAAAGAGTTCCCGCCGTTTTCGTTTTATTTATAATAATTAATTAAGCAACTTCAATTGCGCATACAGGGCAAGCATTAGCAGCTTCTTTTACGCAATCTTCATTTCCTGCAATACCGGCAGATTTTACTTCTGCTCTATCTTCTACATGAAATACAGCGTCACAGATTGATTCGCAAGCGCCGCATCCGATACAAGAATCATTAATAGTTACGTTCATTGTCATCTATCTCCTTTTTATAATTTCAACCTCCGGTAACACCGGATACAAATATTATACATGTAAAACCGGAAATTAAAATAACCAGTCAGACACCCTTTTAGAGATTGAATCAAACCCAAGGGTTATGCCCAAATCTTTTGGTTCAATATTTTTAGAATAGTAAAGCACAGGTACCTGTTCTCTTGTATGATCAGTGCCCGGAACTGTCGGATCACATCCGTGGTCAGCCGTAATTATAAGCAAATCATTTTCTCCAATCAAAGGCAGAATTTTTTCTAAATAATCATCAATTTCCTCGATTGCTTCGCCATAACCTTTAGCATTATTTCTATGCCCGAAAAGCATATCTGTATCAACAAGGTTAGTAAATATAATTTCTCTGTCGGCATCTGTAATATTTACGCCTTCGTATTTAATTTTTTCCAAATCAAGCGAGCCGTCAAGAGCTTTTATAGTAAGCTCAAGACCTTCTTTGTTAGAACCTGTATGAATTGCATGTGTAATTCCAGCCTTAGAAAAAATATCTTCAATTTTTCCGATACCGATAACTTTAGCCCCGGCTTTTTTAACCTTATCCAGAACAGTATCCTTCGGCGGCTCCATTGAATAATCTCTTCTGTCCTTAGAAATTCTGGTTGGCTTGCCGTCAATCACTTTGTAAGGACGTGCAATTACACGCGCTGTATTATAATTTCCTTCATCAAGAAGCCTTCTTGCTATTTTGCACCATTCATAAAGCGTTTCAAGCGGAATCATATCTGTATCAACTGCTATCTGGAAAACACTGTCAGCAGAAGTATAAACAATCGGATATCCTGTTGAATGATGCTCATCATTTAATTTTTCTATAATTGCCGTACCGCTTGCCGGAATATTAGCTAAAATACCCTTACAGCCTGTTTCTTGTATAAATTTGTCAACAAGTTCCTTAGGGAATCCATTCGGGAAAGTTGAAAAAGGTTTTTCTGAAACAAGTCCTGCAATCTCCCAGTGTCCGGTTGTTGTATCCTTTCCTTTTGATTTTTCCTGCAAAGTTCCATATTGAGCAATCGGGGTTGCAGTCTTTTTTATACCTTTGAAATCCTGAATATTACCAAGCCCCATTGCTTCGAGCACAGGAACATCAAGCCCGTTATTGAATGCACAGACATTTCTCAGGGTATTACATTCCTTTGTATCGCCAAATTCTTCACAATCAGGCATTGCACCTATTCCCATTGAATCAATTACAATTATTATCGCCCTTTTTTTCATAAATAGCCTCCTAAACTTTTTAAATCATAACATATTTTTATGGTATTATAAATACAAAAACAAAAGGAGATAAATTTATGCAGGCAAGACGTGCAGCAAGAGAATTAGCACTTATATTGTTCTCACAATTTGATAAAGAAATAACAAAATATTCAAGAAAAGATTTTGAAGATATTATGCTAAAATCAGTTAGAATCCTTTCTAACTCAGCTTCAGAAGAATTAAAGCTTACAGTGGGCTCATTAATTGATATTAAAGATATGCTTGATACATATGAAGCAGAGCACGAATCAAATCTTTCAAGACCAATGGGTGCCAAAAACAAACCGGTTCAAATTCCTATGACCGACAATATGATACAAAAAGTTGATACAATGATTGATGTTGCAGAAAAAGCAATTCTTGCACTGGAGATAGCAGAATTTGCAACACTCGAAAACCAGTCAGAAGTTAAAAACTACACTGTAGAAATTGCAGAACAGTTCAAACTTCACCATAAAGATATTGATAACGAAATCCAGAAATATTCTAACGGCTGGGATATTTCAAGATTAGTAAAAATGGATAAAGATATTTTAAGAATTGCAATCACAGAACTTCTTTACATCAAAGATGCACCGCTTAAGGTTATTGTAGACGAAGCTGTTGAACTTGCTAAAAAATATTCTACAGAAGATTCTTCCTCTTTTGTTAACGGAATTTTGGCAAAAGTTATCGTTGAAAACGGCCTGAAGGGCTAGGAGTAAGCCTATGTTCAACTTCTTTGACAAACTCAAAAATACCGTATCCAAAACAGCACAGGCGCTTGTAGGTAATGTTGTCGATGCGGTTTCTGATGAAGAAGAATTTTCAGAGTTTGTTTTAGATGATATGGAAGATTTGCTGATAAGCGCCGATTTGGGCGTAAATTATGCTTCTGAACTTGTTGATAAACTCCGCTCGCAAAATAAAATAAAACCGTCACAGGTAAAAGAGTTCTTGCAGGATGAATTTATCAAAACTCTTGACGAAGCCGGCTCCTGTAATCTGGCTTACAAAGACGGAGAGTTGAATATTTATTTTATTACAGGAGTAAACGGCGCAGGAAAAACTACATTAATCGGTAAACTTGCTTACCGCTTTAAACAGGAAGGCAAGCGTGTTTTAATTGCAGCCGGCGACACTTTTCGTGCGGCAGCGGAAGAGCAGGTTGATATCTGGTCGAAACGTTCCGGTGCAGACATTGTAAGACGTGATAAAGCAGATCCTGCCTCAGTTGTTTATGAGGCTATACAAAAAGCCCGAAATGAGAAGTATGATGTAATCCTTGTGGATACAGCCGGCAGACTGCAAAATAAATTTAATCTTATGGAAGAACTGGCAAAGATTAAGAATGTTATTGATAAAAATGCTCCGTCAGAACTTCGTGAAAGTATTCTTGTAATAGACGCAAATACCGGTCAGAATGGACTTCAGCAGGCAAAAGTTTTTAAAGAGTGCGTAAACCTTTCGGCTGTTGCTTTGACAAAACTTGATGGTTCTGCAAAAGGAGCAATTGTACTTGCGATTGCAAAAGATTTAGGGCTTCCGGTAAAACTCATCGGAGTCGGAGAAAAAATGGAAGATTTAAAAGATTTTAATTCAAAAGAATTCATTCAAGCTTTATTTAATTAGTACAAATTAACGAAAAAGAATGTATTATAGCAGGTTAGTTAAATTCTAACCTGCTTATTACTTAAACAGTTTTTCAAACCTTTTCATTGCTTCTATTGTGTTTTCCCTTGAGCCGAATGATGTCAATCTGAAATATCCTTCTCCGTTTCTGCCGAATCCGGAACCGGGTGTACCAACAACCTGCGCATTTTCAAGCAGATAATCAAAGAATTCCCAAGATTTCATATTGTTAGGACATCTTAGCCAGATATAAGGCGAATGTTTACCGCCGACATGCCAGATATTACATCTTTTTAATGTTTCAGAAATCACTTTTGCGTTTTCTTTATAATATCCGATATTTTCTTTAATCTCTTTTTGCCCTTCATCTGTAAACACAGCTTCTGCAGCTCTTTGTACGATATATGGAACGCCGTTAAACTTTGTAGTCTGGCGTCTGAGCCACATTTTATTTAATTTCCCAAGTGCTTTAGGTACAATTGTATAGCCGCATCTTGTACCTGTAAAACCTGCTGTTTTAGACAATGAGCAAAACTCAATTGCACATTCTTTCGCACCTTCAATTTCATAAATACTTCTCGGAAGGTTTTCATCTGAAATAAAGCATTCATAAGCAGAATCAAATAAGATTACTGCGCCGCACTCACGTGCGTAATCCACCCATTCTTTTAATTGTTCTTTGTTGTAAACTGCACCCGTAGGGTTGTTAGGTGAGCAAATATAGATTAAATCAGCTTTAATATCTTTATTTACCCCGGGGAGGAAACAGTTTTCACCGTTTGCATCAGCATAAATAACCTTTCTGCCTGCCATGATATTTGTATCAACATAAACAGGGTAAACCGGATCCGGTACCAAAACTGTGTTATCCTGAGCAAACAAATCAAGAATATTGCCTAAATCACTTTTGGCACCATCAGAGATAAATATTTCATCCAAATCAAGTTCCACATTATGTGACTTATAATATTTCTGAACCGCTTCACGCAGAAAATCGTAACCCTGCTCCGGCCCGTAACCTCTAAAAGTTGCCTGAACCTCCATTTCATCTACAGCTTTATGAAGGGCATCAACTACAGCCTTGCACAAAGGCAGTGTTACATCACCGATACCAAGTCTTATCACTTTTTTGTCAGGGTTTTTTGATATAAATTCGTTAACCTTTTTCGCTACTGTAGAAAATAAATAACTTTGTTCCAGATTTTCATAATTCGTGTTTAAATGCATAATTTCCTTTCATCAGTTTATACAGCTGTTTCCCGGCGACAGGTCTGCGTGAGTAACACTATTGGTCACTTTCTTCGTGTTTACCTTTCATTAACTTTTCAAAATCAGAAGGTTTAATATTCTGAATAAAATCTTTAAATTCCTGTGCTTCTTCTTCGTCTTTAGCAGCATCTGTAGAAACAGAGCCGTTCATAAGAACATTTGCTGTTACAAAAATCGGCGCTTCTGCTCTCATAGCTACTGCTATAGCATCAGATGGCCGAGCGTCGACTTCAAGAGTTTCGCCATCCTTTGACAAAAACAGAGTTGCGTAATATGTTTCTTTTTCAACATCATTAATTTCAATTTTATCAAGTTTATATCCGGTTTTTTCAATAATATTTGTAATCAAATCGTGCGTCATAGGACGCGCAACAACGAGTCCTTCAATACATCTTATTATAGCGCTTGCTTCAGCAGAGCCAATCCAGATTGGAAGAGCCTTTCTGTTATCTAAATCATGCAGAACAACAATTGGAGAATTTGTTCTTACATCTAACGCTATACCCATTACTTTCATTTCTATCATAAAATCTGCCCTCAACCAGTGTTTTCAATAATTATATCATAAAACCAAATTATATGATATAATCCGATGTATGAGAATTAATGTAGTATACAATAACCAGATAGGCGGCTGCGCAGATGTTCTTTCAAGATTGGAAGAAGAACTAATAACCAGAAAAGTCGAATTTCAGACCTTTGATATTGACAGCCTCAAAGAATTTGGAGATTTCACTATTGTTATCGGCGGCGACGGAACATTGCTCAAGGCTGCAAGATTTTACACGACAGCTCCGGTTCTCGGTATAAATCTGGGAAGACTAGGTTTTCTATCACAGGCAGGAGTATGTGAGATTGAAACTGTTATAGACAAAGTCCTTGAGGGAAGCTATTCAACAGAAGAAAGGCTTATGCTTCAATCCGGAAATTCTCTTGCTCTTAATGATTTTGTAATCAAGGGGTGCAAAACATCAAGAACCTCAAAATTTTATCTTGAAATTAACGGCAAATTTGTATGCGATTATATTGCAGACGGATTAATTATCTCGACCCCTACAGGTTCAACAGCTTACGGACTTTCAGCAGGAGGCCCCGTTCTATATCCAACCTTAGACGCACTAGTTATTGTACCGGTATGCCCGCATACACTTAACGCCAGACCTCTGGTTGTACCGGTTGACGAGATGATTACAGTAAAAACGAGCGATAAACTTCTTTCTGTTGCTGTTGACGGGTTTGAAAAGCCGGAATGCGTAAATGAAATCTCAATTAAATCCTCAAAACAAAAAGCAATTCTTGCTTTTTTAAATGATGACAGTTTTTATTCTGTACTTAGAAACAAGCTTCACTGGGGAATATCGCCGGAATATTTAAAAGACGCCCCTGTCGTTTAAGAATTGTGAATATTTTTTATCCAATACTTCTATATGGTTTGATATCCATGTTTTTAGGAATATTGCCATATTGAAATGAAGCATAAAATGGTTTTTACGAAAATCTTCCTTGAACTCTTCAATCTTTGCTATAAAAAGTTTGTGCTGTTCTTTTTGTTCTGCAAGTTCAGGATAATCATATTTTTCCAGCAGAGCTTCTTCTGTTGTCAAATGTTGTTTTGAATATGTAATTAAATCATTAATAATCTTTACAAGCGCGTTTCGGTCATCTTTATTCTCCATTGCTTTGTACAAAGCATCAAGAATATTAAAAAGAACCTTGTGCTGTTCATTCATTTTATCAACTTTTACGTCGTGTTTTATTCTATTCCACGTAAGCCCAGTCATACAATACAGTCTAGCATATATAAATAGCCCGGGTCAATTATGTCAAATATACAGGCGGTTAATATCCGGTAAATTCATATCGTTATATGATAATTTCATACAAAAAAATGAACTTTGGAATGCTCCTGTCGTTTATAATATTGATAGAGAATGAAGATTAAGTTAAAAATACTTTTTACAGCTGTCTGTATCTCGCTTACACTGCAAGTTAATGCAATACAGTCAATACAAATAGAAAAAAATGCAGCACTAACACTTAATGACTGCATTAAAATCGCATTGAACAACAGCCCTGTTGTAAAAAAATACATACTTAATCTTGACATTGCAAAATCAAGTGTCGGTGTTGCAAAATCAGCATACTTTCCATCGCTTTCTTTAGGCACAAGCTATAAACAAAACTTTGGAGAAAGAAGCCACAACTTCGGAAGCTATCAGTCGCGAACACTTCCCGGATTTGATGCTTCACTTTCTCAGCTTCTATGGAATTTCGGGAAAACAGATGCAAATATTCGTATGGAAAAGTTCAACAGAATTGCTGCCGAATTTGATTTTGATGAAACTATATTAACTACTATCTTTAATGTAAAACTCCAGTACTATGGAGTTCTTGCGGCAAGATCTCTTATGGAAGTAGAAAGGCTTAATGTTCAGATTAACGAGAGAAACTATCAGAGAACGCTTGCATATTTTGACGAGGGTATTAAATCAAAGATTGACCTTGTTAATGCAGAAGTTAACTTGAGTGATTCAAAAGTATCATTTGTAAAAGCCGAAAACACCTATAAAAATGCTATTGTAAGCCTAAATAATGCAATGTATGTTGCTTATGCGCCTGAATACAGCATTCAGAATACCGAAACATTCAACCTCAGCAACCCTTATGTCCCGATGAGCCTTACAAATATTAATAACTACAAAAAGCTTCTGGCTACACCTGAAGACATCTCTGACGCTGTTTATGCAGTAAAAGCAGAAAAAAGCGATGTACTGAAAAACTACAGTTTTGAAAAATATCCTTATACGTTCGAAAAATCGGTTGAAATTGCAAAAGAAAATCGTCCGGATTTAAAAGCTCTTAACGCTTCTGTAAAAGCAATGAAGCAGTATGTTTTACTAACAAAACGCCAGTATCTTCCTGATTTAAAAGGCGGAGTAGGTTACAGTTATGCAAACAACAGATACTATGCTGACAGCGGTATGAATGTATCACTTAATTTGAGCTCTACTTTTAATATTATGCAGGTTAAAAATGAAGTTGATATTGCAAACTCACAGCTAAATTTAGCAAAAACAGAAGTTGAACTTCTAAACCAGAATTTATATTTTGATATCCAGAGTGCATACGTTGATATGATTCAGCTTGAGAAACAAATTCCGCTTCTGGAAACAAAAGTTCGGCAGACGTTGGAAAATCTTGAACTTGCAGACGGACGTTATGCAGTCGGGTTAGGTGATTACATACAACTTCAAGACGCAAGAGTTAATTACAATAATGCTCAGAGCTCTTATGTTCAGGCTGTTTATAATTATAATGTTGCACGAGCCACTCTCGAAAGAGAAATCGCCCTGCCTCAGGAAAATACTCTAACAGTAGAAGATGTTAAAGATTATCAGAAAGATTTGAAAAAAGAAGAGGCACAAATAAAAAAACAGGCTAAAGCAGCACAAAAGAAACAAAAAAATAAAAAGGATAATGTATGAAACTTAAAAATATAAAAAAGAGATACATTGCAGCTCTATTGGGGATAATAATACTTTTATTTATAGCAGCTTCTGCTGTCAGCAAGAACCGTGTAGTATACGAAACCGCAACAATAAAGCGGCGTACAATTACACAGGTCGTAGAAGCCTCCGGCACAATTAATCCGGTTAATACCGTTTCTGTAGGTTCAACCGTTTCCGGCCTGATAAGCGCAATATATGTTGATTTCAATTCAAAAGTAACAAAGGGGCAGCTTCTTGCAGAGATTGACCCGAGAACTTTTCAGGCTACAGTTGATCAAAATGCTGCAAATGTTGAATCAGCCAGAGCAGATTTAGCAAACAAACAAGCTGCATACGAAATGAGTGCAAAGACTCTTAGAAGATATAGAAATCTTTATGCAAAAAGTTTTATACCAAAATCAGAACTTGATCAGGCAGAAGCAGATTATAAAGCTGACCTTGCACAGGTTAATGCTGCCAGAGCCAAAATCACCCAAACACAGGCTCAATACAATCAGTCGCTTGTAAATTTGAATTATACCAAAATAACTGCACCGGTAAGCGGCATGATTATTTCCAGAGAAATTGACCTCGGACAGCCGGTTGCTGCAAGTTTTCAGGCTCCGGAACTTTTTACTATTGCTCAGGATTTAGAAAAAATGCAGATAGAAGTTAACGTTTCAGAAGCTGACATCGGAGATGTTAAAGAAGGGCAGGAAGTTATTTACACACTGGATGGATATCCTAACAGCGAGTTCTATGGAAAAGTTACACAGGTTAGAATTTCACCGACCACGGTTTCTAATGTTGTTACTTATTCTGTAATCGTAACCGTTGACAACAAAGACTTAAAATTAAAGCCGGGGATGACAGCAAACGTATCAATAATTACTGCAAAAAATGAAGATGTACTAACTGTACCAAATATTGCCCTGAAATTTACTCCAAAAACAGACGGACAAAAATATAAAAATCAAGGACTATGGGTTAAAGACGGATTGAAAATATCAAGAATTAACATAACAACCGGAGCGAGCGACGACTCTTTTACAGAAGTTAGTGGAGAGGGTATTCGCGAAGGTGAAAAAATTCTAGTCGGAATCAAAGGTAAAAAAGGACAAAAACAACAAAACTTTAGACCACCAAGATTGTAGTAAGAAAAAGGGCGGTTCCGAAAATCGGAACCGCCCTTTTGAAAATTATTTTTTTGTGGCCTCTTCTGCGGCATCTTTTGCTTTTTCTGCTGTATTTTCGGCTTCTTTTTCCACATTCTTCTTTTTGAATGGATTTAACTTCTTGAAGAATTCTTTTAATTTTTCTTTAAAACTTTTTGGAGTAAGCTCTTCAATTTTCTTTTCAGCAGCATCAAGCTTATTTTTTAAGTCCTGATTTTTAACAGTAAGGTCTTCGTTTTGGAGTTTTAAATCTTTAATCTTACCGCGATTTTTAGCAGCATATATTGCAGTTCCGAGAGCCACAGCACCAAGTGCAGCCATTCCAAGCATATTTGACGAAGCTTTTTTCTTCTGCTCAACTTCCGGTTCATATACCATAGGCATTGAAGAATAATCGCCATAACCTTCTACTTGATTTTGCGGAACAGTCATTGCATAATCTACTGCGCCGGCATTTTTAATCGGATCCATATTTACCTTCTTTCATAAAATTACTGCACTTCTATATCTTTTTTAAAACAAATAATAAAATTAAATTGCCAGATAACAGTAATTTGTAACAAATTTGTTACAAATTACTTTGTTCTCTGAAAAAACTTCGCAATATCTTTATGTTCAATTATTTTAGATATAGGTCTTCCGTGCGGACAGGTAAAAGGTTTTTCACATGTTCGCCAATTTTTAATTATTTCCTGCATGCGGAAAGGACTTAAAAAAGTATTTGCCTTAACAGCAGCCTTGCACGAAGTTGTTATTAAAATCTGTTCTTCAATATTATCAATATCGCCGGAAATATGTTCCAGAATATCAGCGAGAATTTCTTTCGGCGCAACTTTAGAAATTAACTGAGGCACTTTTCTGAAAATAGCTTCTGTATCAGAAATAAAGTCAATTTCATAACCGAACTTTTCAAGCTTATCTTTATTTGCAGATAAAAGTTCTTTATCACTCGGTGAAATTTCAATAACATCAGAGATAAATAGAAGCTGGCAGTCTATATTTTTTGACTTTTTCAGTTTTTCATAAATATATCTTTCTTCTGCAATATGCTGGTCGACAATTTCCAGCCCTTCTTCACGTTCTATCAGAATATAAGTTTTTTTATACTGCCCGATAATCTGCTCTTCCTGCTCGATAGGATTTTCCTGAATAAATTTTGGCTGTTCAAAGCTCAAATTCTGCTGAGTTTCTCTCTGCGGCTTAGGAAATTCTATTACTCGTTTTGGTTCAACCGTTTTTTTGAAAACAGAAGCAATATTTTCCCCTTCTGTTACATAAATGTCCTCTGTTTTAATTTCCATTGGTCTAACAGGTTCAGCAGCGCGCTGCTGCATTTCCGGAACAGGCTGGGCAATCTGCCTTTCTGTAACTCCGGAGAGCGCCATATCAATTGATGAATAAATAAAATTAAAAATCTGATTTGGGTTTCTGTAACGTACTTCCTTCTTTGTTGGATGTACATTTACGTCAACATCCTCCGGCGGAACTTCAAGATTTAAAATAATAAATGGATATCTTGAACCGATTAAACTTTTATACGCAGTATCAATTGATTTCTGGAAAATCGGGCATTTTACCATACGTGAATTTACATACATGTAATAATCTTTTTTGCTTGCCCTTGTATAATCCGGAGTACTGACAAAACCTGAAATTTTTAAACCTGACATTTTATCAGTTTTAAAAACCTCTCTGAGATTTTTAGCTATGTCTTCGGAAAAAACTTCTTTTAATACCTGTAGTGTATCACCCTGTCCTGTAGTCTTAATAATTGTTTTGCCGTTATTTTTGAGTTCAAATGCGACATTAGTATGCACTAGAGCCAAAGTTTGGATAAGCTCGTTTATATATGCAAATTCTGTTTTTTGAGATTTTAAGAACTTTAACCGTGCAGGCAGATTATAAAATAAATCTTTGATATCCATAATCGTACCGACTGCACATCCGGTCTGCAATTTTTTAACCTCAGAATTCTCACATTCAACCTTTGTACCAAAATCAAACTCTTCTGTTCTTGTAATACAGGTTAATCTGGAAATCGAAATTATACTTGCGAGCGCTTCACCTCTAAAGCCCATTGTTTTAACATTATACAAATCCTCGCCTGATGATATCTTACTCGTCGCATGCTTTGAGAAAGCAAGAATAATATCATCAGGATGTATTCCTGAACCATTATCGGCCACACGAATATTTCTGCATTCGTTAGCTACTTCTATACTAACCTTCGTTGCACCTGCATCCACAGAGTTTTCAACGAGCTCTTTTACAACAGAATACGGACGTTCTATAACTTCCCCTGCTGCAATCTGATTTATAACATTTTTTGATAGTTGAACAATTCTTCCCATAGCCTAATTATACAACAAAGTTTTTTTTAGATATAATAATACTAATAGGAGTATGAATTTATGCAGAAAAAGAAAAAAATTAAAGTCGCATTTCCTCACATGGGAACAATATCAATCGCGTGGTCAGCAGGATTAAGAAAGATTGGTGTTGAACCATATATCCCGCCTTATACAAGCAAAAAAACTCTTTCTTACGGAACAAAAAATTCTCCGGAAGCAATATGCCTTCCTTATAAATTGATTTTAGGCAATTTTATTGAAGCTATTGAAGGCGGTGCTGATTATGTTGCTATGATTACATCTCCTGGTATATGCAGGCTGGGCGAATACGGCGGAAATATACACACCACTCTTAAAGATTTAGGCTATAAAGCTAATTATATAGAATTATCATTATACGACGGGATTAAAGGACTGTATAATTTCTTGAAAGAAATCTCCGGTAAAAACGATCCTATTTTAATACTGCGTGCAATCAATATAACAATCAGAAAAATCTTTGCTATTGATGATTTAGACACAGCTCTTTCCTATTACAGAGCAAGAGAAATTAAGTTCGGAGAGGCTGAAAAAAACTACAAAAAAGCGTTGAGAATGATTGATAAAGCAGATTCTACACACGATTTAAAAAAAGCGTATGAGCTTGCTTTAAAAGAAATTGAAAAGACTGAAATTGATCCTGATAGAGAAGTTTTAAATGTTGATATCACCGGAGAAATTTTCCTTGTCAACGATGAATTTTCGAACCAGAATATTGAACGTGAACTCGGGAAAATGGGTGTTCAGACAAGAAGAAGCCTTACAGTAGGCAGCTTTTTAAAAGATGCGATTATACCAAAGGCTTTCAGACCGCCTGAAACACACCTTCAGAGAGCTGAACGTATGGCAAAACCTTATCTTATGAGAGATATCGGAGGCGATGCTCTGGAATGTGTTTCTGATGTTGTCTTTGCAGATGAAAAAGGCAAGGATGGAATTATACATATTTCACCGTTTACCTGTATGCCGGAAATTATGTCGCAAAATATTTTCCCGACCATGAGAGAAGACCATGAGATTCCGATTTTGACTCTTATTATGGATGAACAAACCGGTAAAGCAGGCTATATAACAAGATTGGAAGCTTTTGTAGATTTAATGCGCCGTAAAAAACGTGCAAAACTCGGGAAATTGAAAACAAGAATATAGAAAAGATTTTGACTATTGTTCAAAATCAATTAAAATATTTATATGCATAAGAAGAGTTTATTAATCTTAGCTTTTATGTTTTTATTCCTGCCGGCATTCTCTGAGCCGCAGGACAATGGGGGGCATGCAGGCACACCACCGGGTTTTTATGATGATATTAATCCAGAAGACATAGAAAAAGAAGAGGCAGAACCTGCTGGTGAAGCTTATCAGACTTTTGAGGACGAAACTCCGGCTGATGAAGTAATTATCCCTCCTTCACAAAAAACAAAACCTACTAAAAATTATCCGCAAATATATAATGATTTACAGGTTCCGACATTCTCATATCTTCACGATATAGATCCGGATCAGTATTATGATATGAAAGATACATCGTGGTCAGTTTATCCGCTTTTACGATTAATCTCACCTATATACTTTAAGAACATAACAATTGAACCCGGCTATTATCTTCTGACTCCGCGCGAGCATCAGGGAGAATGGTATATGCTGTTTAAACAAAATGGAGTCGTCAAGCATATTATCCCTGTATACGAGAGAGATTATACTCCGGAAATGTTTTATGATAAGCATATTCCGAAACCTAAACTTACAGGCGCACAGAAAATTCATATGGGATTTCTGGACTTTATAGGAAACTTAAAGAGCACCAAGAGAAAAACACCGGTTCAAACTTACCTTGAAGTAAATGACTTAGAAAACTACTTTGTTTCAATAGTCATTTACTACGGTTCGCATAAATATTCAACACTATTTAGAACTGTTAAACTCTAAACAAGAACTTTACCTGATTGTTCAATAGATTTATGTCTTGAAACAGAATATCTGGATTTGTAATCTTCATACTTGCTTACAAACTGCAAATCTTCATCCTTATTTCTGTGGTTGTACTCGTGCTTATCAAGAGTTTTGTCGTGAAGCTGAATAACACAGGTTGCAATATTTCCACAGTGAGCAGCAATTCTTCTCAAATCATTAAGCAAGTCAGAGAACATAAAGCTGACTTCCGCAGTGCATAATCCCTCTTTAAGACGCTGAATATGACGGTTTTTAACCTTTCTGATAATCTTTTTGATTACTGCTTCCAGAGGTTCAACTTCCTGCGCAATCTGTAGATTATCTGTCTTATAAGCCTCAAATGACATCATAAAGATTTCAGACACAGCATGTACAATTACTTTAAGCTCTTCAACTGCATCAGGAGAAAGCCTCTTTTCAGACTCTTTCAACTTTTCTGCAATCTTAAGAATATAAGAAGCGTGGTCGCCAATTCTTTCATAATCCCCAATTGTCAACAGCAGTTGAGATATTTTATCATTATCTTCTTCCGAAAGCTCTTTACCTGACAGTTTTATCAAGAACGCGCCCAGTTTGTCTTCATATGTATCAATTTTAATTTCATTATTTTTTATCTGCTCGGCTTTTTTATGATGATAACTCTTAAGCATTTTAGTAGAATTGATAAAATTAAACTCAACTAAATCCGCCATTTTAGTTGTCTGGCGCACACATTCAGCAATAGCAAACGAAGGTGCAAGAAGCAGACGTTCATCAAGCAGTACATTTTTATCCTTAACCTTTTTATCCTTGATAATTCCCATAGCACATTTTTCAAGGAATTTTGTAAACGGAAATAAAAGTACAGTTGTTACAATATTAAATATTGAATGAACCATTGCAATTCCAAATGGTGAAATTGTATTAGTTACAAAACTAAATTTAAATATAGCGTTTCCAAGCTGAAAAGCAGATAAGCAAATTATAACGCCAAAAACATTAAATAGGACATGGACAGCAGCTACACGTTTAGCATTTGTATTAACTCCAATACTTGAAAGTACTGCAGAAATACAAGTACCGATATTTTGCCCCATTACAATAGGAATTGCCATTCCATAAGTAATGCCGCCTACCATAGAAAGAGCCTGTAAAATACCGATAGAAGCAGCAGAACTTTGAATAACCGCCGTAACTACAGTACCAACAATAACACCCAGAATAGGATTAGCAAACGCAGTAAGAACATGCGTAAATTCCGGCATATCAGCTAAAGGCGACATTGCTTCTGTCATTACTTCCATACCGAACATTAATATTGCAAAACCGATAAGAACAGCTCCGACATTTTTTCTTTTGTTACTCTTTGCAGCCATTATCATTACCACACCTGCAAGTGCCATAATAGGTGAAAAGGATTCAGGTTTTAATAATCTTACAAAGAAATTAGAACTCTGAATCCCTGATAAACTTAAAATCCAAGCGGTAATTGTAGTACCGATATTAGATCCCATTATAACTCCGATAGCCTGAGAAAGTTTCATAATCCCCGAGTTAACAAGCCCGACCAGCATTACTGTCACTGCTGATGATGACTGAACTGCCGCCGTAACACCCGCACCAAATACTAAACTTTTTATCGGGTTGGAAGTCATCTTTTTCAAAATTCGCTCCAAACGTCCGCCGGCTATTTTTTCAAGTCCTGCCGACATAATAGTAATTCCATAAAGGAAAAATGCCAGCCCGCCGCACAATGTAAATAACGAGAATATATCCATATAATACCTTTCCAAGGGTTATCCAGCTATTCATTCTTAACCCATATATTTTCAGTGTATCAGAAAAAATTCTGTTTGAAATTATCATGTTTCAAAATGTTAAAAAATTTGAAAAAATATCCCATATTTGTTACAATTCTTAATAATACAGAATAAAAAAAGCAATTTTTTAATTGTTAAATACTTTATATATACAAAAGAGATATTTAAACATTGAAAGAGGCTTTTGAGTATGACATCAGAAGAAAGAAAGAGATTTACCGTTATTACGAATAAGAACTTTGAAAACGAAACCGGCTTCAAAGAGAAACATAAATCCTATCAGACCAATCCGTTAACAGAAAAGCTGATGAAATTTACTAATAATGAAGCGGGCCCCAGGTTTGGCATAGAAGATTTGCTTAAGTGGTAGCGGTAATGCGGAATAAGGCATGTATCAAATAAAAAACAGAATATACCCCGCTTTTGACAAAACACAAAAAAGCGGGATATGTAATTTTTTAAGAGCGTTAGTGAAACAAAATTTAGGTTTAAGCTATTCTGAAATTTTGGACAAATTTATTGAAGACCAGAAATATTACCTTGAATTGAACGCTTCAAGATTTCCTTTTCTTGAGGATATTATTGATGACAATAATTTTCTTAAAGACACGGAAGATTATATAAAGGAATGTATAAAGTATTATGAATATAAAGAAAAGCAGCGGCCGATTATTGAAGCGAACAAAGAATTTGAAAAGAAGAAGCGTAAATTTTTGCAGGAAGTTAAAATGTCAAAAGAAGAGCCTACAAAAAAACAGCTTTACTATTATGATAGATTATGTAAAAAATATTCTATAGAGAAAAAAGATGTAAAAGAATTATCCAAGCTGGATTTGCGAAATGAGATTGAGAGAATATTAGATGAACATTCAGACGATTACAAAAATGTTGATTGACGCAGGGATTGAACCCAATGAAGCAAAAATAGAAATAAAAATGCTCTTAGAACATTTTTGTAAATATACGGAAAAAGACCGCTTAATGGGACGAGAGCCCGAAAATATAGAAATCATTGAAGAAAAAGTGCAGGAAAGAATTAAAACCAGAATACCTGTTCAATATCTTATTGGCGAAGCTTATTTTATGGGAGAGTTTTTCAAGGTTACATCTGATGTTCTTATACCTCGTGATGAGACAGAAATTCTTGTAAGAAGAGCAATAGAATTTATAATAAAAAACGACTTTAAGCATGTACTCGACATTGGCACCGGCTCTGGATGTATTGCCTGCACAATAGCAAAAAATACAGATGCAACGGTTCTGGGAGTAGATATTTCATCAGACGCACTGAGAGTTGCACTAGATAATGTTACAAAGCTGGGAATAAACAACAGAGCGGTTTTCAGAAAATCAAACTTGTTTGAAAAAGTTCGAGCAGAAGAAAAGTTTGATATGATAATCTCAAATCCGCCTTATATCCCTGCTGATTACGAGTTTGAGCCGGAAGTTTTGCATGAGCCGAAACTTGCCCTGATTGCAGAAGAAAACGGGCTTGAATTTTACAGAAAAATCACAGAACAAGCTCCAGAATTTTTAAAACCGGATGGGATTTTAATGTTTGAATTAGGAATCGGGGAAGCAGAACTGGTAAAAGCGTTAATGAAAAAAGATTTTGAAGATATAAAAATAGAAAAAGATTTAGCCGGTATTGAAAGAATAATTTACGGCAAAAAGTTGTAATTTTTTATTTCTGCTGAGAAGAAGTATCCTCCAAAAAAGAAAATCTGTCTCCTAAATACTCTTCTGTTAAGCGGATTAATTCACTTGGTCTTATTTCAAGTCCTTCTGCTATACGCCAAATTGTTGACAGCTGCGGGTCTTTAATTCCGTTCTCTAAGTCAGCCCAAAGTGATTTTCCCATTCCTATTTCATCAGCACTCTTGGTTATCGATTTCTTTCTATATTTCTTCACAACATGCGCAATTGCAAATTGCAATTCTTGTTTTCTTTCTTGCATGTTTTCTATTATTGTTCTAATATTATGACAAGTTGTCATAATATTAGAACAGGATAAAAAATGCGTTTTCATTTTAGCGTAAATATAGATATTGATAGTCTTGATATTTATACCAGAATTAAGCACATTGACTTATTATTTAAATTTCCCCCCAAAAAACTTTATGAAAAATATAATCAAAAATACATTATTATACCTTTTGGAGATAATTGTTTTCCCAGAACTTTGGCCAGTATAAACGGAATAAAACCTTATAGAAAAGAGGGAGAATTAACTTGTCCTTTTGATCAAATATTGTCATCCTTTATAGATAATGTTGATTTATTTGTAAATGATTTTGACGGCTTTTTTGATAATCTTGAATTATATAACTAAAAATAATTACTATAAGAATATAAAATATAATATTTCATTTATACATGAAGAAAATCCTTCTTTGGAAGAATTTAAAGCTTTATACAAAAAACGGATAGAAAATTTCTACAGCTATTTAAACGCAAATGATAAATATGTATTTTTTGCTATTTATACTTCTAGTTATCCTAAAAAAGAAGTTGTAGAACAATTCGTAAATAAAATCAAAGAATACAGGGAAGACTTTTGTATAATTATTTTTAATGCAACTTCGTGGAGGGTTAAATGGAAGCTTGAACAAGTTAAAGTTGTAAATATGGGCAAAAATAAAAATTTAAAAAAAATGGGATCAGCTTGGGTTTCACAATTAAAAGGTTTAACCAATATTCATGCCAGAATTGTAAATAATAAATATGGTTCGTATCTTTTGGAAATCATCAATAACGAAATGAAAAATTATCTCAAAAAAGAGTGATTAAGAAAAATTTTTCTTAATCACTCTGACAATCTTTAACTAATAATTTAGATAATGCCTGAGCACAATCATGACTGCAATTGCAACAGCCATAAAAATCAAAGTGCTTAAAAATCCAGAGCCGCGGGACTCTTTAAGAGAATTATTTTTTTCTTCCTCCATTATCCCTCCTTAAGCAGCCTGTTTCTTTCCTGCTGCTGCCATTGCACAGGCAATTGCAAGTGCAATTTCTTCATTATTATCACTCTGCGCATTTTTCTTAGCAGTTTTCTTTTCAACAGGCACTTCCTCAGGGAAGAATTTATTTATAATCTGCAAAACTCTTCCGTTCAAATCCATAGCCCAAATCATTATTGTTAAGAAAATAAAAACGGTTCCCATACCAATAATCATTACAATTAAACCGTCTTCTAATAACGCTAAATTCATAATATTCTCCTTTTTTTATTAAATTTTGTACATCTTTTTATTAAGCCTGTACTAATTTACGGAGCTCTTATTAAAATTTCAGATTTAAAACAGGTTGATAAATTATGAATGTTTGCCCCGGCTATTTCGGGATTGTCATTTAAATAAATATTATCAGCATTTTGGTTAGAATGAGCACCAAAACATCTGCTCTGAGAGAATTGCTGATTTCCGTCTCCTTCTTGAGAAAAGATTTCCAGCCCCCGCATCGTTTCAGACGTCAGAACAATGTTTTCATGATGATTTTGAATATAATTTTCAGACGTGAAAATATCAGAGTGAACATCATTTACAAATGCACCCTGCAAAAAAATAAAACACAAAAATATAAATAATGTTTTAAAAAATATCTTCACGATAAATATTTTACTACAAAATTTTTTTGTCAGGCTATTATCCCTCTATCCACTGTTATTACTATACATGTAACCCTTGAAAAAATAATTGTTAATAGTACAATTAAAGTAAGAGTATTAATTATAGAGAAAGGTCGGGGAATGCTTAAATTAAATTTCAGAAACACTGATTCGATGATTATCGGCGAAGAAAACGGATTAAACTTAAGCGTGGAGTTTGAAAATTACAAAGAAACAATCTCTAATATAATAAAAAGTTTAAACCAGAGAAAAGATAAACCCGGACAGTGGCTTCAATGGATGAATTTAGGCTATAACGAGGAAACCGTATGGTATGTTAAAGAATTTGCTTCTATGGTTGAAAACAGATTTGAGAATATTCTTGTACTTGGTATCGGAGGCTCAGCACTCGGTGGTCTTGCAGTTACCGAAGCTCTGCTTAAACCATACTGGAATTTACTTACTCCGGAACAGAGAAACGGACTCCCGAGAATTTTCTTTTTAGATAATATCGATCCTGACTCTATGAATGGACTTTTAGATATACTTGATTTGAAAAAAACTCTGGTTAACGTAATTACAAAATCCGGTTCTACAGCCGAAACAATGTCTCAATATATGATTATAAAAGACCGTCTTGAAAAAGAACTCGGTGATGATTACAGAAGAAATATTGTTGCAACAACTGACAAAAAAGTCGGTGTTCTAAGACAGCTTGCCGATCAGGAAGGGTATAAAACTTTTGTTGTTCCTGATGATGTCGGCGGAAGATTTTCAGTTTTCTCTGCTGTTGGTCTTGTTCCTTTTGCGCTTGTAGGGCTTGATATTGATCAGATTATGAACGGTATTAAGGATATGGATCTTGCTTTAAAAAATACTGACATCAACCAGAACATTGCTGCTCAGGGTGCTTTGATACAATATCTTCTTGATACTAAAAAAGGTAAAAATCTTTCTGTTATGATGCCTTATTCAAGCAGATTAAAATATGTTTCCGACTGGTATGTACAATTATGGGCAGAATCCCTCGGAAAAGAAGTTAATAATAACGGAGATAAAGTAAATGTGGGCCCTACACCGATTAAAGCACTTGGAGCAACTGACCAGCATTCGCAAATTCAGCTTTATAACGAAGGACCGAATAATAAAGTTATTACTTTCATCAGGGTTGAAAACTTTGATACAACATTAGAAATTCCGCGTATCTTTGAATATACAGGTATTGGATATTTAGGCGGAAAAACAATTAATGATTTGATTAATGCGGAAGCTGATTCAACAAGAGTAGCTCTTGCAGATTACTCTCGTCCTACAATGACACTTTCTATTGAAAAAATTGATGAATACAATGTAGCCCAGCTACTTTACATGCTGGAAGTTCAGACTGCAATTGCCGGAGAGCTATATAACATAAATACATTTAACCAGCCTGGAGTTGAGCAGGCAAAGAATTATACATACGCGCTTATGGGAAGAGCCGGTTACGAAGAATCTGCTCACACACTTCAAGAAAAAATGGCAAGCGTGTAATTAAAAAAAGAATAAAGCAGCCCGTAAGCCGTGTTCTGTTTTTTCTACTTCATAAGTATACTTGATAATCATCTATCTAGTCTCAGGATTACTCCAGAGCTCAAGCGATTTTTTGAAACAAGGCGGACACCTTATAATGTTTCTTTCATCTTGCATCCAACCGGGGTTTAGCTAGCCAATACCTTCCGATATTGCTGGTGAAGCTCTTAACTCACCGTTGCACCCTCGCTGCTGCATAAAGCAGTTAGCAGTATATTTTCTGTGCCACTTTCCGCCAGCTCACGCTGCCCGGAGTTTCTCCGGCGGTCTGTCCTCGGATGCACGGACTTTCCTCACCCGTTTTGTAAGACAAATGTCTTCTTAGGCGCGATTATCCGGCTGCTTTATTCCTTCTGAATTATAACACAATTTTTCAATATCCAAAACTGTTTTTAATTTTAAAGCATAAATATCGGGCCTTTGGAGCAAAGCGAGCTTTACAGCGTCTTTCTCAGTAGTTATAATATTACCTTCTATTGAAGAAATATCGTCAGCCGCATACTGATGATGGTCATCAAAAGTTATGGTTTTTAATACATCATAGTCTTTCAAAAACTTATAAAATTGCTCCGGTTGGCCAATTGCAGAAAGAGCAGCAACCTCTGCACCTTTTTCCAAATGCTCGCCTGAAATTATATTATACGCGTAATCAGGTTCAACCTTTGCCACAAAAGTTGGTATTCCCTGTTTTTTAGAATAAACTCTTGCGAGTTTTTCTGCTCTGGAGTGGTCAGTATTTTTGCTGACAATAACCAGTTTATCAATACGCTTAAAGCCTTCCATACCTTCTCTTAAAGGGCCTGCAGGAAGTAAATTTTCATTACCGAATAACTTTTCGGAATCAACAAGTACAATATCCAAATCTCTAGCCATCTTTCTGTGCTGAAACCCGTCATCAAGTATTATCTTTGTAACCCCGAGTTCTTTTATTGCATACTCCGCGGCTTTAATCCTATCTGCACAGGTTAAAACTGCACACATATTCAAGTTTACAGCAAGCCAGTAAGGTTCATCTCCTGCCATATCAGCTTTGTAAAAAAGATTTATGCCGTCAGAAATCACATTGACTTTTTTATTGTTTAATTTTCCCCCGTAACCGCGTGAAATTATTGCAACTCGCTCACCTTTTTCTACAAAGTAACGTGCAAGTTCAGCCACAACAGGAGTTTTTCCGACCCCTCCTGTTGTTAAATTACCGACAGAAATCACAAATGCATCTACGCGCTTAGGCTTCAAAATATTTTTATCATATAGCAAATTCTTAAACCCGCTTCCTAAACCGTAAAACAAAGAAGCAAATCTCAAAACATTGAAAAACATCCCGTGTGCGTTCTTATCATAATGTAATTTTGTAATCTGAGTTTTTAAATTCATAACTATAGTCCTATTTTTACATCAAGTTTAAAATATTCTATTAATTCAAATATTATAGAAATATCTCTATAAAAATTTTCTATAGTAGATAAGTCACTAACATTTTTAAAAAGGCTGCCAAGTTCGAAAAAATCTTTTTCAGACCGAACAGCAATCATTATACTGTTATTATAAAAAGAACATTTTACGGTATCAGCCTTCATTACCTTTTTCAACTTTAAAAACTTTTCTATAAAAGTCGGTGTTAATAAGTAACGTGCTTCCACCTCATCTTCAGAATAAACGTCAAAATTTTTAGAAAAATTTATGTCCTCAAGTTTTATATCGCTTTTGCTTTCTTTGGCTGTTAATCGAAGAGATGTCGTAAAACACAGTACTGCTGCTACAACAACACCAGCTGCAAGCGAAATTAAAATATTTTCTATCCCCAGCCTAAAAGACAAATACAATACAGTCACTATGAAAGCAAGCAAAAACTTTATTGGAGATTTCCTTTTCGACGCAATAATAGTTCTCTGAGCTATTCGTTTATTAGATTTAAATTTAATTATTAATCCCTTAAAAACAATAGAAGGTTCCGTCATTGGAGTCTGAAAAAACAATTCACATTCTGAAACGTCAAACTTAACTCCTTTATATACTCCTCTAAACTCATCATCATTTTTACGGTATGTAAAGTCCGAAAACAACCCGCTTTCAATAAGTTCATTATATGGGATAATTTCTGACTCTTTCCGGTTCTTTTGCCACAAGTCAATCTGCGTAAAACTTTTTATAACCGTATAAAAAAACTTATCTTTTAGCTTAGCAGAGAATAATTTTTTCTGAGGAGCACGCAAAAAATTGGCAGTAAAAAAAACTATCATTGAAACAATCCCGAATGAGATTGCATAAATAATATTTCTTTCCTCAAAATATACAATAACACCCAGCAAAACACTAAAGATTGAACTAAATAAAATCGAGCGCAGTATTAACTGATTACAAAGCTCTCTCCTGTATATTTCAACATCTTTTATTAGAGGGAAGATTTTCTCATAATAAGTCTTATAGAGTAATTCTTCGTGCATTAGCCCTCAACCATACGTTTGAATTTTTCAAAATCCTCCAGCGTATCAATTCCGACAGGAATATTATCCACAACCGCAACCTTTATTTTCATCCCGTTTTGCAGAGCACGCAGCTGTTCTAAGCTCTCTGCCTGCTCATAAGTCGTCTGATGGAGTTTTGTCATTCTGAACAATGCTTCGCGTTTATAACCATATATTCCTAAATGGCCGTAAATCTTTGATTTTCCGGCATTACGTTCGTAAGGAATTTTAGAACGCGAAAAATACATTGCATAATTATCTACATCAAAAACACATTTTACAAGGTTTGGATTTTGAGCCTCATCTTCATCTTTAATCTCTCTCAAAAGAGTTGAAATATCTGCTTTCTCATCCTCAAGAACACCTTTTATTACAAGTTCAATATTAGCTTGCTCAATTAAAGGTTCATCACCTTGAAGATTAATTATATAGGCGATTTCTGGATGTCTTTCTGCTACTTCTGCAATCCTGTCGCTTCCGCTTTTATGTTCAGTCGAAGTCATTTCGACTTCTGCACCAAAATCTTTGCATACATTAAAAATTCTTTCATCATCCGTTGCAATAATAACCCTGTCAACAAGCGGGCATTTTGAAGCTTTTTCCCAAACCCACTGTATTATAGGCTTATTATTTGCTCTCAAAAGCGGCTTTCCTTCCAGTCTTGAAGACCCGTATCTTGCAGGTATAATTATTGCTGTTTGTTTCATCTATATCTCCTTATTTTGTCGCATTAATAAACACGGCATTTGTTTTTAAACTTATTTCCCGTCCGGTTAGATAATTCTGTACGTCCTGCATAAATTTCTCTACTGTCGGCTCATCAAAATATTTCAAATATCTCTCTTTCGTCGAAGGCTGGTTTGGTGAAGGCGGATTAATAAACCATTCTCTAACCATATTTGGCTGTACAACGTATCTTGAACGAACTTCTTGAAGCTTAACTTCAGGGATTGAAAATCCGGCAATTTCCAGATTTGTCTCTAACGTGTGTTCATCAAAGTTACATAGAGAATCAAGAGGATTCTCCATAATTTCATTCTCTACACGCTTAAAGTCTTCGTATCTATCAATATACATCGGATCAAGGATTTCCCAGTATCGTGTGTTTGAACGTATTATAGGCTCAAATGCACACAGCTTGCCGCCCGGTTTAAGAACTCTATAAATCTCAGAGATTGCAGGCTGTTTATTTATAACATGTACAAGCACAGATCTCATAAGCGCTTTGTGGATAGAACTTTCTGGAAGTGCGATATGTTCAACAGGGCATTTAAGCAGTTCATATCCACTTTTTACACCTGCCTCGTCAAGGATTTTTTTACAGTCATCAAGACAATCTTGAAACATATCTGAAAAGATTACTCTACCGCTGCAATTCTGCTGTTCAAGAGCTTTAAAGGCCAGCAGACCTGTGCCTGTTCCAATATCAAGCACAACATCATATGGTTTAATTTCTGCATAAACTAAAATAACATCTCTTACAGCTTCAAGCCAGCGCATAGTCTGTTCCTGCATTTCAGGAGTCTGACCTGCAAATCTATTTTGCTTAAGCCACTGAGTCCAGTTCTTACAAATATCGCTCATCTTTTTTCCCTTCCATCAGGCTGTCAGATGAACCTATTATATAATAGTTTACAAAACTTATCAATCTTATTTAAGGATAGCCGCTTTAAATTCTTTAAGAAAATCGAACCCTTCTTTTATATGAGGTTTAAAGCTTTCCGCCATTTTAAACACTTCAGTTACAGCAATTCCCTTGCGGGCATATTTTCCTTTACCTTCAACAATTTTATCACCCTTAGTCACAAGAGCTTCTAGATAATTATCTCCAAAAGTAAATCTTAATGTATTCCCATCTTTCAGAGGAGCTGTGATTTGTTTTGCATTCTTCATAATATTTGATTTGCAAGACACCGGTGAAATCCCATTTACATTCATATTTACCTACCTTTCTGAAGACATAAAAACACATAAAAAAATTTTTTGCTATTAAAAAAGCTTCCTGCGTTGAGGAAGCTTTTTTAGTTTTATTAACTTAGCTTAAACTGCATAAACACTAACTTGTTTTCTATCGCGTCTATGAGCTTCAAACTTCACTTGCCCGTCAATTAGAGCAAACAAAGTATCATCTGAACCGATACCTACATTGTTACCAGGGTGAACTTTTGTTCCTCTCTGACGAACAAGAATATTACCGGCTTTTACAATTTCTCCACCGAACTTTTTAACGCCTAATCGCTTCGCTTCTGAATCGCGGCCGTTACGGGTGGAACCCATACCTTTCTTATGTGCCATTTTTATATCTCCTTTTTTTATAACCTTTGGTCGGTTGACATCGGTAAAACTACCAATTTGTATTTAAAACTACCTGTCAACCTCTGCTACGCCACGCCCAACTGGGAGGGCTAGGGTGGGGATTATGCTTCTGCCCCTTCATTTACCCCTTCTGCTTTAGCTTTAGAAGCAGTAGTTCTGATTTTGTTAATCATAACTCTTGCAAAACCTTGTCTGTGGCCTTGTTTTTTTCTGTAGCCTTTTTTAGGTCTTTGTTTGAAAACGATAATCTTCTTAGCACGGTCAGTTTTTAGAATAGTGCCTTCGACCTTAGCATTAGCAACATATGGCTGACCAACTTTTGATTTTTTACCGTTAACAATCATAACGACTTTATCAAAAACGATTTTTGCGTCTTTTTCTTCGCCAAGTAATTCAACGTCAACATAACGTCCTTCTTCAACCTGGTATTGTTTACCGCCTGTTTCGACTATTGCGTACATTGTTTTTCCTTTCTTTTTGAGGGATTGTAGAACCTGTAAGGGCTCATTTGAATACAATCAACCTATCTAATACTATTTATATTACTACATGTACCACAAGCCTTGAGAGGGTGTCAAGAGGTGTGTTAACAATTCAAAACATCACCTGTACATACTTCTTGAACATTAAAAAACTTCGACATTATTATTTTGGATTTCAAGTCGCAGCAATGGCAGGGATAAAGCGGGTATTCAGGATTTACACCGGCTTTCAGCATTAAACTGCAAATTTCTTCCAGCTCTTCTTCTGATTTTTTTAGAAAATGAAATCCCCCTAAAACGCCGAGAATTCTTCCCTCTTTGCACACTTGTTTCGCATAATTAATAATATTAATTATGCCGCTGTGCGAACATCCTGTTATTATAAAAATACCTTCATTTGTTTTATGCACAAGCGCAGTATCATCAATATCCGCAGATTTATTTTCAGGAATTTCTCCGAGAAAAACAAATTCATTATTCAGCCAGAACGGCCTGTTTGTTAAATTAAGCCGGTATCTTCGCCCTAGTTCCTCTTCGGAAATCGGACATCCGTAATGAATTTTGTTTTCATCAATTTTGGTATCAAATATATTCGGATGTGCTATAAGAGGAACCCCGCGCAGTTCAAAATATGTCAGTCCTCTTGTATGGTCATTATGTCCGTGGGATATTACTATATCAGTAATATCTCTCAAATCCAGCCTGAGCGTTTCTGCATTTTTTATAAACACATCTGAATATCCTGTATCAAAAAGAATTTTCTTGTCTTTAGCTTCTATCAAAAGACTCAGCCCCGGTTCAGAGAGCAGGTAATTATCAATTCGTGCATTATTTTCAGTTAAAACAGTTATTTTCATTAACCCATCACCAATTCTTTGACTTCTTTGCGTTTAACTTTTCTTGTAGTAGTACGCGGAAGTGCACTTTTACTTATAATAACATTTGTCGGACGTTTATATGCAGTAAGCCTTAGAGAGAGTGTTTTTATATCAGCCCTGATAATTTTTTCCACCTCTTCATCTGAATGGCATTCATATAGATTTTCTTTTGGGACTGCAACAACTACAACCTCTTCGGTTCCATCCTTAGCTCCAAAACTTCTAGATGAGCCGAAAACGCATACTTCTGAAAGATAAATACTTTTTTCAAGCACAGCTTCAACTTCTTCCGGAAAAACTTTTTTTCCGCCAGACAAGACAATCATATTCTTAATTCTTCCTGTAATATAAATATGACCGTCCTTATCAATTTGGGCTATATCTCCGGTATGAAGCCAGCCGTCAGGTTCAACGACCTGAGATGTCAACTCCGGCTGGTTATGATAACCTTTCATTACAGATGGGCCGCGAAGCTGAAGTTCACCTGTTTCACTATCAATTCTTGTTTCATAATTTCTTAGCGGTCGCCCTACTGACGACAGTACACTGCGTTTGTCTGTATTGACAGAAACAACAGGACTTGTTTCTGAAAGTCCGTAACCTTGATAAACTTTTATACCGATTCTTTCAAAAAATCTTCCGACTGCTATATCAAGAGGAGCACCGCCTGAAATACAGCCGATAAATTTCCCGCCAAACTTATCATGAATTTTCTTAAACATTAGTTTCTTCAAGCAGTAAAAAGGAACAAACTTCGCAGAGTGGTACATTAGCTTAAACATAGACTGAGTAAAGAGCGAAGAACTTTTTAATTCATTTTCTATTGCCGACTTCAAAAGCTTTAGAAAAGCCGGAACAACAATCATGAATTCGACCTGCTTTTCACGCATCACACTCAAAATATCTTTCGGCTTAAGACTCTGAGTGTAATAAACAGAGAAACCAAAGTTTAAAAATGTTGAAAACCCTACTGTCATCTCAAAGAGATGATTCATTGGCAGTATTGAAAGTGTGGTTATCTTTCTATGCGGAAGAATTTCATCAAGCGCGATTTTCAAATCTTCAAGCTGTGCCGTAATATTTCTAAATGATATCTCAACACCTTTTGGAGCACCGGTTGTGCCGGAGGTATAAATAATAAACGCTGTTGATTTTGAACTCCTGTGACGCCATTTTGCATTATAACAATCCGGAAGTTCATAAATATTTTTTATCCCGTCATTGTAGGAATGTTCATCCATAACTATGACATGCTTTATTGATGAAATTTCTTGTTTCAAAGCTAAAGCAGTATCTAAATAGTGTTGAGAAACCATAATTACAGATGGTTCGCAGTCCAGCATAATTGATTTCAGCTCATATTTTGTAAGCTTGACGTCTAAAGGCACCGTTACCATGCCGGAAAGCACTGAAGCAAAGACACATACGCCGTATTCCGGTTTTGATTCGGACAAAATGGCAAGACGCTCTCCTTTTTTAACTCCCAGCTCTTCTATCAAAAAACTTGCAAGTTTTCTTGATAAAAGCCCTATTCCTTTATAAGTAAGCTCTTTCCACCCGAAAGAATTTTTCATTCCAAGTGCAATTCTGTCTTCATAATCACAGGTTTTATCCTGAAGAAGAGTTAAAATATTACGACTTCTCAATTTCATTATAATACTCCCACACTGTTTATATATTATTATTTTTTAAGCACATTGTCAAAGTTTTGCGACTTCTTCTTATGCGGGATATCCAGTTTTGGATTGTGGTCGGCAATATCTGCTAAAAAGGTAGAGATAAAAGGTATGAGCATATAATAAACACATCCGACCAGAATGATTGGTTTTGCTATCTTAATTCCTTCGACCTGCTTGTCAAGATTAGGGTCAAGTTTATTTGCCTCTTTAAATTTTTGGATAAACTTTTCTGTAGGATTTTTGGTCAAACCATCCAGAATATAGCTGCTTGTAATACTTAGAGTTGTTGAAATTCCTGCATTATATATAACAGCTTTTTTGCGTCTTTCTTCAATTTTATCGCTTCTGTTTGTTTCATGGATAAAGGTAGCTGTAGTAAGCGCATCAGTCGCAGCAATAATGTGCATAGGAAAGTTAGAGTCCTTATATCTGTCCGAAAACTTCTGCATTCCTTTGTTGTCAAGAATTTTTCCTATTCCGTGCGCAAGTTTATCATTTCCTTTCCCTTTAAAACTCAGATTTTCCGGTTTCTTTTCGTTTTTCTGGTTGAATATATACCGCATCACATACGGCATGCCTGCACAGGTTAAAATTGCTTTTGGCGTAGCAACAATAAGACCCAGCCCTAATTTAAACAGCTGAGTCGCAAGTGTATAGCTTTTTGATTGATACAGTTTTTCACTGCCTTTCTTAAAATTATTTATCGTTTCCGGCTTTAAAAACCTCTGCGGCTGCTCGTCTATTTTCATCATCGCGTTAACAAACGGTGTCGAAACAAACAGGGTAAGCAGATATCCCGCAGCGCTTGAGGCAAGCGACTTCGCACAGGCAACTTTTTTGTTTTCTTTATCCGTATGAGGTGCAAGTGCAATTGCAGCAGGGCGGGCCAGCATTGAAAGAGCTAAGATTGTTGTTGCTGAAAACATAGCACCATCCTGTGCTGCGAACTCCAACCCTTTTTTCAGTGCTTTATTAGTATAAATACTTTTGAATGAGATATCCCTGTTTGAATTTACTTTCATCTATTTTTATTAGATAACATAAATATGAAAAATATGAAACAGAGCTTTAAAATTCTCAGTCTGATTTATCTTATATTGATAGTGTGTGCTGTTATTTTTAAAGACAGCCCTGCAGCTGTAATCTCTGCTGTATTTGGAATTACATACACTTTTCTCGCAGGCAAAGGAAATCCAATCTGTTATCTTTTTGGAGTAACCGGTTCCGGATTTTACAGTTATTTAGCTTTTCATAATGCTTTGTGGGGGAATTTAGTCTTATACCTCGGGTATTATGTACCTATGCAGATTTTAGGTTTTTTTAGATGGAAAAAGCACCTCAAAGATGGAGAAAACGAAATTATTAAAATCTCGCTCTCTGCAAAAGAGAGATTTTTAACATTTATAATAACCGTATTTTTTACCCTGATTGCAATTTATCTGCTATATTTTCTGCACGACAAAAATCCAATAATAGATGGAATTACGACTGTTTTTTCTATTACAGGAATGTATCTTACTGTTAAACGTGCAATAGAACAGTGGCAGGTTTGGATGGTTGTTAACGGACTGAGTGCAATTATGTGGGCAATAATCGCATTCAGCGGAGAAAAAGTTTATTCTACAGTAATTATGTGGACTGTGTATTTTATACTCGCAATTTATTTTTATTTTGAGTGGAAAAAAGAAGTTGACTCATATTTTTTTCCATTCTAGTATTGTTTATGTGTGTGAATAAAGGAGTACTATCCTGTGAAAATTTCTATTAACAGCACCCCGTTTTTGGGTGCAAAAAATGTGTTTATCCTCGATGGCGGCGGTCATGGATGCAGTATGGAGCATTTTGCAAGAGCTATATTTAAAAATACCGGTGCTAATGTCAAGTTTCAAAGAGTTAATGTTAATGAAAATCTTTATGATGTAAAAATTATGGACAGTCTGGAAAAAACGCTCAAAGAACTTTCAGACGATATAAAGCCCGGAGATTTCACAATAATCCCTGCACTTGCGTTAGCATCGCTGAGAAAATTAAAAAGAGGGATAGCAGATATTTTAAATATAAATGAAACCCTTACGCCACAAAATTTAAACTCTAAAAAGAGTATTTTACTGAATATGCTGGAAAAAATTTATAAAAACAAATCAAAATATGAAAAGGAACTTGAATACCTTGACCAGAATTCTCAGGAGTACGGGTTTCTGTGGGGAGTTATACAGCAGATTAACAATTTAAGTGGAAAAGGCGTTAATATGTATATTCCTACCGGACATCCGGTTGACTATACAATAAAAGATTTAGCCGAAAAAAGAGGACAGAAACCGGATTTATACAGATACATAGCAACAGGGAATGATGAAGAAGGAAAGGTAAAACGTATTCTTGACGAGGTTAAAAACAGCGGTTCTTACAATTTGAACCTTCTTGCTCTTTCTGATGCGCACATAGTTAATATAGAAGGACTACACAAAAAAGATTACATATTCAGTGCGTACGATTCACTGGCTAATGATTCGGAAAGAGGTGTTTACAATTTTTATCCGGTAAGAAACAACAGCGGTGAAGTCAAAGGTTACAGTTTTCAGGACAGAAGTACTGTAGAATATACTTATGACGAATACGGCGGAAACAAGGATATTGCCGATTTGCTTAAATTTACCGGTCTTAAGATAAATGATTTTCTTGCAGATGCAAAAGAACATTTGAAGCTTAAAAAGCTTGTACAGCAAAACAAAGATACAAATGTGTGCAGTGATAAGCTGTATAAATTAAACGAAATATATGAAGAACCTGAAATCCGCAAAAATAAATTAGATTATATGGGCGGTTTTACAACTCGAAAACGTAATCTGGTTTTTGATGTTAACAATCAGGGTGAAATAATGTTTCAGAAATGCAATTGCGAAGGTTCTTCGCGTCCTTCTGTTGTTTCGATGTGGGGAAGCTGTTTTGCAGCAATTAAGGCTGCCAAACGCGACTTTCTGTCTGGTTCGGAAAATACCTGGCGGAATGTATAATGTCGCTTTGTATAATCTTTGTAAACTCCGGGCTTCCGCAGCTTGATGCATGAATATGATTTATTGGAATATTTGATATCTCATAATTTATTCTATTTTTCTGTTTTTGTTTTTTCAGGATATAATTGTCGCCGCATATTATTTTCAAATCTTCCGGAATATTATGCCAGCAATGTTTTTTACCAAAAATTGCAATTCCCCAGTCGCCGGTATTAATATATTTATCCATTTGAGAAAAAACAGGACCATCTTTTTCTTTTCTTTCTGGAATATCAATATCATTAACATAATAAAACTGATTTATAGATGCTGGAGAAATACCGATTAAACCGGTATCAGGCAGATAAAACACAGAAGAATTAACAATAAGGCTGCAAAAATCATAACACGGAAGCATATCATCATTAAGAAGCAGAAAATTTTTATTCTTTATCATAGAAATTCCAAGATTCCAGCTGCGATTAACATACAAATTTACCAGAGGTGAATAAATCTTTACCTTCCCGCTCTCAAATTCCAGAGGCGATTCTGCACGGTTATTTATTATCAATATTTCAGTAACGCTTTCATCTTTATCAAGCAGCCCAACCAGCTTCTCCAACACCATTGGCTTCTTCTGAATTGTAGGTATGATTACTGATAATTCGTTTCCCATAGACTTTCCTTCCTTATTCTTTATGCCGGTAAAAAAGTAAAAAACTTCTACAAAAACACAATTTTTTAATTATTCATGTTATAAATAAGAAGAATTGTCAACGAAAATTGCTTTATTGTAGTGTTTCAATATCCGTCAATAAACGCTATCCTTATTTTATGGGAAACTTAAGCAAAAAAGTCGGCAGACGCATAAAACAGTTAAGGGAGAGTTTAAAAATTAAACAGTTTGAACTTGCTGAAATGCTTGATATGGAGCCTTCTAATCTTACGCGTATCGAAAGCGGTTATCAGATGCCAAAAGAAGAAAATCTGGTAAAAATTGCCGGCATTCTGGGTGTAAAAGAAAAAGATTTGTTTGATTTCGGAGAAGAGCAGAACAAAGAGGAATTAATACAGAAGATTAATTCCCTTCTTGAACAATGTGATAAACCTGAACTTGAATATATTTATAATTCAATCAGGCAGCTAAGGATTATTACCGGTTAAATAGGCAAGAACTTCATCCACATGGCCTTTTACCTTAACGTTTCTCCATTCTTTTTCAATATTTCCGTCTTTATCAAGGACAAAAGTTGAACGTTCAATCCCCATATATTTTCTGCCGTACATAGATTTTTCTTTCCAGACTCCGAACTGTTCAGCAAGCTGATGTTCTGTATCTGAAAGCAGTATGAAATTCAAATCATGATTTTCTTTAAATTTCTTATGGCTTTTTATACTGTCAGGACTTACACCGATAACAACCGCTGCAGAAATCAGGCGGTTAACATTATCTCTAAAATCGCAGGCTTCTTGAGTACAGCCTGAAGTGTTATCTTTCGGATAAAAATACAGTACAACTCTGTCGCCTTTAAATCCTGAAAGTTCATATTCTCTTTCTTCGCCCTCTGCGCTTAATCCAGCAAGTTTTATTTCTGACATAATGTCCCTCCTTTAAGATAAACTATATACTATTATAAATAAAAATTTTTCATTTATAATAATTGATGAGGCTAGTCGAAATGATTAATGATCTAACAAAGGGAGCACCATTAAAATTAATGCTTTTATTCTCGATACCTTTGCTTATCGGGAACATATTTCAGCAGTTTTATAATATCGCCGACATAATTATCGTAGGGCGTACACTCGGCATGACTGCACTGGCTTCCGTTGGAGCTGTTTCACCTCTATTCTTTCTTATTATGTTTATTATTGTCGGTATGACGAACGGGTTTGCTGTTATCACCGGCCAAAGATTCGGCGCAAAGGATTATGAAGGTGTCAGACGCTCTGTAACAATGTCAACAATATTGAGTACTGTCTTCACTATTACCTTTACAATAATCTGCGCAGCAGCAATGCACCACATTCTTTTCTTGATGAATGTCCCTCAGGAGATTTACAAAGATGCATATTACTACATACAGATTGTTGTTATAGGTTTGATTGTAGCAAACTTTTATAACCTTCTTGCCAGTATAATAAGAGCCCTCGGGGATAGTATGACACCTCTATACTGCCTGATTATTGCATCTGTTTTAAATATATTCCTGGCTTTATTATTTATTCTTGAATTCCATATGGGAGTGCCGGGCTCAGCTTTTGCATTAGTTCTTTCTCAAGCTTTTTCAGCTCTTTTGTGTGTCTGGTATGTAAAAAAACATTTTCCTATTCTTCATTTAAAGAAAAAAGACTGGATTATTGACTGGAAAAAAGAATTTAATTTTGCACTGGCACACCTGAAAGTCGGTATACCAACGGCCCTACAATTTGGCATTCTGGGACTTAGCCTTTTAATAATACAAAGTGTATGTAACACTTTTGGGCCTGATGTTATTGCTGCATTCACTGCAGCACTCAGAATTGAGCAGATGGCAACACTTCCTATGATTTCATTCGGAGTAGCGCTTGCAGCTTATGTAGCACAAAACTTCGGAGCCGGAAACTTTTCGCGCATTCGCTTCGGAGTAAAAAAAGCATCATTGATTAATGTAATATTGAGTATTGTAATGGCGTTTATAATGCACTTCTGGGGCGGGCATCTGGTAAGAATTTTTGTGGGATACCAGAATGAAGATATTGTAAAAATTGCACATGATTACCTTTTCCGAAGTTCTTTATTCTATTTCTTCCTTGCACAAATATTTATTTACAGAAACGCTCTTCAAGGTTTAGGCAGAGCTGTAATACCTATGCTTGCTGCAGTCGGCGAGCTGCTTATGAGGTCGTTTGCAGCTATTTATCTGGCTGCAAAAATCGGATACTTTGGAGTATTTTATGCAGGGCCTATTGCCTGGGTAGCTGCTTCAATTGTTCTCGCAGCAGGATATTACTCCACAATTAAACAATTTATTTTAAAAACTCAGCAGAAACTGAGGAAAAACAGAAGAGTTTCTTAAAACAAAAAAATATGGTATTATAGATTAAAAGTGAGGAGTGAGTATGGAAAATAATAACAAGCCTGTTGTACATCTGATATCAAAACCGGACAACATGCTAAAAACAATATACACAGCAGCAAGAACCTGCTATAGTGCAGATACACCGTTCAATATTTATGAAAGCACGGATGATGAAGAAAAAATGCTCAAATTGATTGAACGTGTTATAGGTTCAGGACATTATTCTGTAATTGAACACATTCAGGTAACATTTGCAATCTCAAATGTTTCAAGAGCCTGCACACACCAGTTTGTAAGACACCGCCACATGTCTTTTTCACAGAAATCACAAAGATATGTTAAGGAGAAAGGGCAGTTTGATTATATCATTCCGCCTACTATAGCAAGAGATGAGGCTTTAAAAACTAAATTTATCGAGTTTATGGGTGAAATATCTCAGAAATACCTTGAATTTACAGAAGCAGGAATCCCTGCAGAAGATGCAAGAGCAGTACTGCCAAATGCAGCAGCAAGCTCAATTGTTGCAAGCTTAAATTTAAGAGAAATGATACACCTTGCAAATCTAAGACTCTGCACAAGAGCACAGTATGAAATCAGAACAATGATAAAAATGATGTGCGAAGAACTGCTTAAAGAAGAGCCGTGGCTCACGCCTTACCTTGTGCCGAAATGTGAAAGACTCGGCTACTGTGATGAAGACAAATCTTGCGGAAGGAAGCCTAAACTCAGCGTATGAAAAAGCTTGCAATAACTTTATCAGTACTGTTTTTAGGTCTTGTTGCAATATATTTTTTCCTGCTAAAGCCGGAAAAATATGTTGAAGCAGATTTGTATGACGAAATTCTTGAACGCGGAACGCTAAAAGTCGGTATAAATACCGACTCCAAGCCTTTCGGATTTTTTGATGAAAACTGGGAGGTTAAAGGATATGATGCAGATTTAGCAAGATACATTGCTCAATATATCCTAAAATCACCTAATGCTGTAGAATTTTATCCGGTAACTCCGGCAAACAGAATGTTAAAAGTTTCAACCGGCGACGTAGATATGGTTATTGCTACAATGACAATAACACCACAAAGACGCGAAATTATTGACTTTTCAGTTCCATATGATTTAGCAGGTCAGGCGCTTCTTGTTCGCTCAAACAGCAGAATTACATCTATTGCAGACCTTGCTGGCCAAAATGTCGGAGTTGTATTTGGAACAACAGCTGAAAAAAATATGTTAAGCCTTGCCCCTGCTGCTAATATTATAGGTTTCAGGAACTATAGAACCGCTTATACAGCTCTTAAGGACGGAAAAATTGATGCACTGACTTCGGACGATACAATCCTGAGCAGATTTGCATACGAAGATAAATCTGTAAGACTTCTGCCTAAAAGATATACTAAAGAGCCTTATGGAATCGCCTTAAGAAAAGGAAAAGGCACTAAAAGACTAAAAGAAAATATTGACTTTGCAATCAAAGATATGCAGAGAAAAAACGTTATTCTCCGTCTGCGTAGAAAATGGCTTAAATTATAGCAAAAAAATTTTTTATGCGTTTTCAAAATACCAAAGGAGAAATAATTAATGAAACTTGAATTTAACCCGCAGAGAATTGTTAAGAACCCGGGGAAGTCTTTTGATATATTTTCACAAAAAGTAATGAAGAGCATAAAAAGACAAGAAAAAGTTGATGCGTCGGCATTTTCTTGCGAATTAATGAGTATTGGAGATGTATTTGAAAAACAGGGTAAAAAACCTGTTATGAATAAAATGGCCCAAAGACTTGCTGAAACGCTGGTAAACATTGGGGATAGCAATCTTTCAGGAATTATTTACAGTTTTCTGATTAAATTCAATAAAGATAACGCAAAAATTGCAGAACAAATTGCATTAAATGCTCTTGCAATTGCAAACAGACAGAAAGATTCCATTCACATTATGGCCAGATCTTATGATTTAAAAGAAATATACAAGCAGACAGAATATGGCAGCGAAAAACATTTAAAAGCACTCTATGGTGAAAAAAGGGCCCTAAAAGACATTGTAACGAATTATGATAATGTCATCAAAAAATATAGAACTGTAACAAGAGAAGCTAAGCCAAAAGAAACTTACGAATTGATGCTGTGTGAAAATATATTTGAGATTATTGAAATACTAAAGAAAAAGGAGCCTAAAAGAGCTCTGGAAGAACTTAACCAGCTTAAAGAAGCAGTTTCCAGAATAAAACAACAGGGTACTAAAGAGAAAAACCTTAGACGGATAAAAGAGCTCTCAGAAGAAATTAAGCCTTAGCCCTGAAAGCAAACTTTTTAAATAAAATATATGTAAATACTGCTGCAGAAAGAGTCGCAATAATTTGAGCAATAAAGACGTTAATATGCAGCACCTTTACAATAATCTCAAGCAAGCCGGCATTAATCATATAGCTAAATACCCACGTTGTACAGCATTTCAGATATTCTTTCATCCAGTTTCCTTTTGCTCTGAATACAAAAAATTTCTGAGTTGTAAAAGAAACCACAGATGATATAATCCATGCAAGCGCAAGTGCTATCTGGTAGGCGTGCTCGCCTAATATAATACAAAATGCAGAATAAATAAGATATGATACGCCGGCGTTAAACCCGCCGACGATCAAAAATCTTATTTTATCTGATAAATTAAACCAGTACTGTTTCATTACTAAAAATTATACTCCGGAATTACAAATGCCTCGTTGTTTGCATCTTTTTCTACAAACTGAAGATAGTAATCAAGAGCTTTTTCCTTTGAATTATCATAAAACTCGTCAGAAATAAGCTCTCTGTGGAGTTCTGTTCTTTCGCCGGAATAATTTCCAAGAACCCTTGCAAACTTCTCAATTGTTTCCAAATCCTCTCCGCCGGCATAAGCCTTTGTTTTCGCATCGGTACCGGAAGGGCGGATTTCTACATACTTATCGGCAAACTGGAGATAAGTACCGTCACCTACAAACTTAACAGCCTTAAGATTATCAAAACTTAACTCTGCAAATGCTCCGTTTAAGACTTTCTTCACAGCTTCTAAATCTGCAATACCTTCTCTGATAGCTATTGCAAGCGAAAGGTAGAACAGGTCATTTTTGGTTCTCTGCTTTTCACCTTCTATTTTAGCCTGTTTAAGCTTCTCAATATCAGGTTCAGATTCATTGTAGTATGAAATATCTTCTCTTACGTCAAACTTGGCAATGATGTTATTTTCATCAAAAATCTCAATAAGATATTCGGAAAGAGTCTTGTTATCTTCTTCTAATTTTGCAGCTAATGATGAAGCCACAATTATTGCCTCAGTGGCACTCTTTTCTCTCATTGCAATTGCTTTTCTGCCTGCAAGAGATTCAATTAAATCTTCTGAACCCATAATCATACCGCCGGATTCTTCTCCGCCAAAAATTAAACGCGGCTGAACACCCAGATTAATTGAGTTTCCAAAAACGTCATCAACAACAACTTCGCCTTCCGGATTATTTTTAATTTGAAGTTCAACTTTTTTCATAATATTGGCGATTTCTTTAAACCCGACCGGAACATTAACGACCTTAATTCCGTGTGCTTTAGCCCATTCGTCCCATGAAAGAGCAGAGGCAGTTGTTTTAATCATAAATCTTGGATGGTTTTTAAACTTACCAAGAGCTTTCAACTGTTTAACACGATAGTTCATAAGCATTAAAAACGCCTGATTTGCACTGTAAATCGTCAGAATTCTGTCTTCATCAAGCTGAATATATGAAATACCGTATTCTTCCAGCATAGGAGAATTTCCGGCCGCCTCAATCTGGCACACAGTCAGCCTGTCGTGGTCAGGGTCTGTAATAAGCACAACCGTTCCGAGCGGATAATCTGCAAGAACTTTATCATAATGCAATGATTCAATAACAGGGAAAAACTTTTCGCCATCTGGTCTTTTTGCAATCACCGTAGCATCTACCGAATAATCATAAAAAACTTTGTTGCCTTTAGGATCAGTATCATATTTCCCTATTGAGTGGAAGAAAGGATCTTCTTCAATATTATTCCACGCATACTTATCAGCAATACCGAGTTTATCAAGAACACGGCTCAAAGTTCTGTACGCACAGCCGCCCACGCTCTCAATAAACAGCTTCGACTTCATTTTCTTAACGCCTTCAAGATTCTGGGCTACCCCGGATTTAAGATATTCAACGTATAAGTCTACACCGTCATTTAATTTCGACATAACAGCATCATCAATAAGCTGGTCATTTTTCGGAGCAATCTTAATTTCATAAGATCCGTCTTTTTCCACTTTGTCAAAAATTTCCTGAATTTTGTCTACAAATTCCAGCGACTCTTCCGGTAAATACTGGCTTCCCTGAGAATTCAAGTCCTTTGTAGCGGTCTTCACCGAAATACCATGGCTTGAAGTAATATATTCTCCGCCGACTAAATCCAGTTTAAACGCAAGGAAAGAAGCCAGCCATATTGGAATAGTTTTTCTTTCTTTTGGGGTAAGGGTTTTAATTCCCTGAGCTGCCTGTATTCGTGCAATTGCATCGAGATACAAAGCAGAGTTATACCTTACCTCGCTTCCGGCAAGCTTAACAACCTGCTTACCTTCATATTTTTCACGGGCAACAAGCGCCTTTGCTAAAGTCGCAAGTACAATTCCGACAAGGTTTATAGGAAATCTTGTATCCTGAGGAAACAAAATATTCTGAGGTCCCCTAATACCTGCAGTGGATACTTTGGCCTCCTTAGAATAGTTGTCAAACCATTCTTTAAGGTTCAATCCTTCCGGATTTGAATCCGAATGCGGATACAAATGCTCTCTTTTAAGAGTAAAAGTAAACCCGTCTTTATTATCAAAATTCATTAAATCTAAGTTTTTTATATAATCAGGAGTTTTGTCATAAACATTCTTAAACAGTTCTCCTTCTAACTCGCAGCTTGGTTTTAATTTATACATAATACTCTCCTATTTAAGTAAAATAATTATAACATAAATCTTTACATTTGTTACAATCTCATACATATAAAGGGTTGCAAAAAGCAGCTCCATGTTTTATAATAAATATATATAGTATATACTCAATTAAGAATATAAAAAAGGATTTTTATTATGACAATATCGTTTAGCGGTCTGGCTTCCGGATTAGATACTTCATCATGGGTTGAAGCGCTTGTTTCAGTAAAAAAACAAGAAGTTACTGCGCTTGAAACCAAGTTAAAAGGTTATCAAACAACAAAGACAACCCTGACAGATACAAGAAGTGCATTTTCAACACTAAGAAGTGCAATAGAAAAGCTCACTGACGCAAAATTCGGCGGCTCTTTCGACCTTTTCGGAAAAAATACTGCTACATCTTCTAACGAAGAAGTATTTACGGCAACAGCTACAAGCAGTGCTGCAAGACAAAATTATGATATCAAAGTCCAGCAGCTTGCTACTTATACAAAAGCTTTATCTAAAGATGCTGCAAGTGCAGTTGCTGATGACAGCACGAAATTGTCTAATCTTGGTATAACAGAAGGGACTTTCACTGCATACGTTAACGGTGAAAAACACGTTGTTAATATAGGCAAAAATGATACACTAGGCGATTTAAAATCACGCCTTGCTGAATTTGGAGTAAAAACAGAAGTCAGCGATACAGGTGTCTTAAAATTATCTGCACAAAATTCAGGGGATGTAGTTAATATCGGTGCGACTACAGACAGTTCAAATATATCCTCTTTAATAGGTTTGACTAAACAGGAAGACGGTTCATACGCGTCTACAAATTCTCTGTACAAAGCCTCTGTTGCTTCTAAATTAACAGCTGAAGATTCAGGTTTTAATGAACAGATTACAGAAGGGACTTTTACTATTGGTGATGCAACATTCACTATCACTAAAGATACAACTTTGTCTTCATTAATCTCAGAAATCAACAGTAATGATAAAGCTCAGGCGTATGCTTACTGGGATGATGCAACAGGAAAACTTTCTATTACATCAAAACAAGAAGGCGCATCATACATTAATATTGAAGCCGGTACAAGCAACTTTACCGATGTAATGGGCTTTACAACAAGTGAATGGAATGAAGACGGTACAGTTAAGTCTTCAAAAATGTACACAGAAGCTCAAGAACTCGGCCAGAATGCAATTTTTTCTGTCAACGGGACAACGATGACTTCTACATCCAATACTGTTACTTCAGATATTTCAAGAATTGACGGTGTAACTCTTACGCTTAATCGTGCAAATACAGAAGAAGACGGCAATACAACACTTAAAGTAAGCCAGGATACATCCGGCTTGAAAGATGCTGTAAACGAGTTTATTACAGCATATAACGATTGTATAGCAAAAGTTGAAGAAGTTACTGCAAGCGGTGCTGACTTACACGGAGAAACTTCATTAACAAGTCTTGAAAGAACCCTGAAAAGTTATGCTACAACAGCAAACGGCACAAACGGCGGTATTTACAAACTTCTCTCTGATATCGGTATTACAACAGCAGCACCGGATGGAGATAATCTTTCAACAGACACTTATAAGCTTGAGCTTGATGAAGAAAAGTTCATGAAAGCGCTTGAAGAAAATCCTGATTCAGTACAATCACTACTTGCTGGTGAAAACGGCGTTTTGAGTATGATGGAAAACACCATTGAACAAAGTTTAAAAGCTTCTGTAGGTTTCTTTGATGTTAAAACATCAACTCTTGATTCTGACATTAAGAAAATGGAAGAAAAAATTACGAAGAAAAACTCAAGCATTGAAACTTATCAGGCACAGCTTGAAGCTAAATTCCAGAAGATGGAACAGGCTATTGCGTCTATGCAGCAAAATTATAGCTCCTTCTTATCATAGGAATTAGTTAGCCCATTAATGTTTGAGCAAATTTGAGCGACTCGTCTGTAATCTCGCCTCCTGCGAGTTCTGCGACGGCTTTAAGCTTAGCCTCGCCTTCCAGAATAGATATGTCAACACTTGTTTTTCCATCCTGCGTCTTTTTGACATAGAAATGTCTGTCTGATTTAGAGGCGATAATAGCCTGATGCGTAATCATAATAATCTGCATATATTCGGAAAGCGCCTTAACTTCATCAGCCACAGCCTGCGAGGTTTTTCCGGAAATTCCGGTATCAATTTCATCAAATATAACGGTTCCGATGTTGTCACTCTGTGCAAAAATTGTCTTTATTGCAAGCATTACACGCGAAATCTCACCGCCGGATGCAACTTTTGCAAGAGGTTTCAAGCCTTCCGAAATATTTGTCGAAATCAGGAATTCTACTTTATCAAACCCGTTTGCAGACAGTTCGCCGCGCTCAAAGTGAGTTTCAAACTTAACTTTTGGAAGCTCCAGCTTTTCAAGTTTTTCAACAATAAGACCGGAAAGCACTTTTGCATAATTCTGTCTTTCGTCTGAAATTTCGCCCGCAAGCAGTTCTAATTCGCTCTTTTTCTTCACGATTTCTTTTTCCAGCTCTTCTATGTTCTGAGTAGAAAACTCTATTCCATTAAGCTCTTCGCGGAGCTTTTCGCCTTGAAGCATAACATTTTCTAAAGACCCGCCGTATTTGCGTTTTAATTTATCCAGTAAGAACAGCCTTTCCTGAATTGAGTTAATCCTCTCCTCATCATTATCAAGAGAGGTTGAATATTCTCTCAGGTTTGATGACAAATCTTTCAACACTTCAATAGCTTCAATAACCTTGCTTTCCTGTTCCTCCAGCGAACTATCCATATTGGAAGCTTTTGAGAGGTTCATTTTAATCTGCATCAAAGCATCGATTATTGCGCCGTCATCACCGGAAATTGCCCAGTATGAAGCCCCTGTTAAATCTTTGAGCTTTTCAACATTTTCAAGCACTGCAAGTTCGTTGTTAAGCTCCTCATCTTCATTTGCAGATTTAATCTGCGCTTCATCAATTTCATTAACCTGAAACTTAAGAAAATCAATCTGTTCTTCTGTTTTATCAGCAGAATTTTTCAAATCTTCAAGCTTTGACTGCATTTCTTTGTATGCATAAAACTCTTTTCTATAGTTTTCAAGCATAACGCCGCAAGTGTTTTTAGCATACGCATCCAGCAGAATTATATGGTATTTCGGCTGTAAGAATGAGTAAGTCTGGTGCTGTGAATGTACATCGATAAACAGTTCGCGGAAATGCCGCATAAATTCCTGATTAACGAGACACCCGTTAACTCTTGAACGAGAACCGGTTTTGGTAATCTCTCTTGAAAGAACAATCTCGCATCCGCAGTTATCAATGCCATTTTCATCAAACAGTTCTGATAAATCCTGTTTTTTATTACATAAAGTTAATTCAATTACGGCTTTTTCCGCATCGCCCTTAATAACTTCTTTTCCAGCCTTTGCTCCGAATGCAATATCAATGGCGTTGATAAGAATACTTTTTCCGGCACCCGTTTCACCTGTTATAATATTCAACCCTTCTGCCAAATCCAGCTCTAATTCATCAATTAATATATAATTTTTTATTAAAATCTTTGATAACATACCCTAACTATCTTCTTCCCCGTCATCATCATAATCTTCATCTTCTTCGTACTCATCAGCTTCGTCATCATATTCAGACTCTTCCTCAAAGTCTTCGTCTTCTTCCGGCTCTTCCTCTGAATATTCCTCTATACTGGTTTCCGGCTCAATGACTGCGTTTCTGCCGAGCATTTCTTTTATATATTCCAATTCCTGTTTTACAATTTTCTTTGAAAAAGAGAGCGTATAAGGATTATCGAGCGCGTGCTCAAGATTAGCGCAGTAGTTCTCCGAATCGCCAATGTATTTATAAACCCTTGCCAGACAATAATACAAGTCTCCGTTTTCCTCCTTATCTATTCTAGTACTAAGGATTTCCAGTATTTCTTCTGTCTCACCGGATTTTAGGCAAATTTTTGTAAGAAGTTTATACGCTTCAATATCAGAAGAATTATACTCCAGAGTTTTTAATAAATACTCTTTTGCCTCCTCAATATTTCCGCTCTTGTATGCAATTGAGCCGAGGTTAAAATATGCCCAGCTGTAGTCCGGAGAAATTTCAAGAACTTTTTTGTAACTATCTATCGCAAAATTTGTAAGTCCGTCGTTCTGGTATATAAACCCGAGATAGAAATATGCAAAAACATCTTTGGGATTGATTGCTGCTGCTTTTTGAAAATTATCCAGAGCAAGATTTTTTTCGTCTTTATTAAAATAACAAACCCCCAGATTGAAATAACAATTTCCATCCTCAGGGTCTGTTTCAAGAACCTTGCGGAAAGCGCTGATTGCCTCGTCCCATTCTTTTAAGTCCACCAGAACATCCCCCAGATTGTAATAAAAATCTTCCTGAGGAGAAATTTCAACAGCTTTCTGATAACACCCTTTTGCTTCCGTAAACTTTTTTAATTTTTCATATACAATGCCCAAATTGTAGTAAATTTCAGCATCCTGCGGAAAATATTTTAAAAGATATTTCAAATTTCCTTCTGCTTCTTCATTAAAACCATTATTAACCAGAAGTATTGAGAGTTCTCTTCTTGCCTGAAAATTTGAAGGATCGTTTTTTAGAATATTCTGAAGTGACTCGATATCATTACCCATATATTAATTATAACAAAGTCAGTATAAATAGTAAATTTTTGTAAATATTTTCGTAAAATTTACCCTTCAACTAGCAAAAAAAATTAATCAGAGGTTTTAGAACAAATGGATAGTTGATTAACTGCAAAATATGATATAATTTAATAAATAAAGCGAGGTAACTACATGAGTGAAGTAAATGGTCCAAAATTTAGTGTAAATCAGGTAAATTTTAACGGTATTCAAAAACCGCAGGCAGAAGTTCCTGTAGAAGAACCGGCAGCAGAAGCTCCGAAATTAAATGATTTTTCTGACCCTAAAGCTGAAGCACTCGGCCGCTCAATGTTGTTTAAAGGTGCAGATGACACTAATCATGACTTGAAAGCCCTGCTTGAAAACCCGCAAATTGCAGAAAATTCAGACAAAGCGTTTGAAACAGCGCTAAAAGCTGCTCAGGATGCAGGTCTTGAAAACCCTTATGAAGAAGCTGCCTCTTTTGCAACCGGCGCTATTTAGACTCTGCATAATAAAAAACACCCCATTCGCCTGAATACGGTGTTTGTTTATTTTTTAATAATTGACAGTGTCTAATTTATTTCCGCACCGTCGGTGGCTTGAAGCTGTTTTGACTTGTAATTATGGATGACCGCGTCAACCAGTAAGTCGTAAGAAGAACTCTTTTCTATATTCGGAAATTCTTCTTTTAATTGTTGTCTGACCATTGCTTCCAACCTCTGTTCGTCAGCCTTTATTTTTAGTTCATTGCTTGACAATGACTCTATATATTCTTCATTTGCTTTTCTCTGTGAGCTTGCAAATGTAAGTAAATTTGCTTTTGTATCTAATGCTTCTTTCAGTGACTTGAAAAATTTCAGGTTGAACATAACGACCTCTTTAGTTTTACTACCTTCACTTTGTACTATATTAAAGTCCCCTCAAGGTAAAAATTGACCTTTTTTGTTTAAGTTGTTACAAATTTTTACATTTGGGAGAAATCTGTTAGTATTATATACTTATTTTTCAAACTCTTCAATAGTGCAAGTCTGTTATTTTTTATATTTTCATCCTTATCCATGACAAGTACGTCATCAAAGAATTTTGTTACAACAGGGTTAATTTCTGTCAAATTAGTGAGATATTTTGCGTAATCACCGTTAAAACTAATTGCCTGAACTGCTTGATATAAATCTTTTTCAGCAGCTTGCACAAAAAGTTCCGGCCTTACTTCACCTGCATCTTCTTTCAAGATACGCAGAACTCTGTTTGCGTTTTCAACCAGTTTTTCATCCACACCGCCTGCAATAACTTCTACACGTTTTACATAATCGCAGAAATCCGTGCATGGATTGTTTTGTGCGCATGCTTCCAGAGCTGTTTTCGGATAATCGTTATTCAAGAATATAATAGCTCTTTGTACGAAAAATTCTTCAACATCTTTTTTAACATCCGCTCTTATCGGAAGAAGTGACAACGTTTCATCAATCAATTCGGAAACATTTAGCTTCAAATTATGCTCAAGGATTGTCTTGATAATTCCGAGAGCTGCACGTCTTACGCCGAGCGGGTCAGAAGAACCTGTCGGTTTTTTGCCGGAAACAAATACCGCACAGATTGTATCAAGTTTATCAGCAATCCCGACAACCTGTCCTTCAATTGATTTTGCTGTTTCGGAGTCTGCATTGAGCGGGAAATAATGTTCTTTTATACCTTCTGAAACTTCCGGAGCTTCTTTTGAAACTCTGGCATAGTCAGCGCCGATAAACCCTTGAAGTTCTGTAAATTCAAATACAAGGTTTGTTGCTAAGTCAGCTTTGCAAAGTTCAGCAGTTCTCTTAATAGAAGCTTTATTTACTCCCAGAGAAGATGCTATTTTTTCAGAAAGCTTTACAATACGCTGAGTTTTGTCATACACAGACCCCATGCCTTTTTGGAAAGTCATGCCCTTGAGATTTTCAACATAAGCCTCAAGAGGTTTTTTGGTGTCTTCATTAAAGAAAAATACAGCATCGTCAAGACGGGCCTTAATTACACGCAAATTGCCGGCCTTAATATTTTCAAACTCATCACCTGTATAGTTTGTAATAGTTACAAACTTGTTTGTAAGTTTTCCGTCTTTTGTATACAGTGCAAAATATCTCTGATGGGTTTCCATAACTGTTACTGCAACTTCCTGAGGTATTGTGAGAAAAGCTTCGTCAAAATTGCAAGTTACGGCAACCGGCCATTCGCAGATAAATGTAACTTCTTCAAGCAAATCATCGGAAATTTTTGTAACAGCATTAATCTTATCTGCTTCAATTTTGGTCAATTCTAATATACGCTGTTTTCTTTCATCCGGATCAACAATTACGTTTGCCTCACGCAGCTTAGAAACGTATTCATCAGGATTATTAATCACAATATTTTGCTTAGAAAATCTATGTCCGTTTGTAATATTGGAAGATTCTTTGTCAATAATTTTGATTTTAACTTCTTCATTATCCAAAATTGATAAAACCCATCTTATAGGACGTGAGAATTTAACATCATTACTGCCCCATCTCATAAAATGAGGACCTTGAAGTTTTGAGAAAATTACCGGAACATTTTCTTGCAGCAAATCTTTTGTATTTTTACCTTTGATGGAAATTTTTGCGTAAACATAATTATCTTCAACATAGAGTTCATCTGCACTTACGCCGTTTTTGTTAGCAAACCCTTCTCCGGCTTTTGTGAGATTATTATTTTCATCAAACGCAACTTTTGCAATCGGCCCTTTTACAACTTTTTCTACATCAGGCTGAGAAGAAGCGAGTCCGTCTACGATTACTGCTAGACGTCTAGGGGTTGCCATTACGTTAACTTTTTCATATTTTACATTATTGTCATTTAAAAATGTTTCAAATCCGTTTTTCAATTGAGAAATTGCCATCGGTATAAACTTGTAAGGTAATTCCTCAACACCTACTTCCAATAAATATTTACTCATTTATATTTCTCCGTTTCTCTTTAAATTATACATGGAAAAGGGAGAATTTGTAAAAATATATTAAAAAGGAGACAATTTTTTTTACTAAAAAGACTTTTTTAATATATGAAGCTTTTATTAAAGATGGGGAAACAAAGTGATATATTTCAAAGTGCGTATGCAAATTTCAGCAGGCGCTGTTTGAGACCTAATCCGGAAATTTTAAGTGCAAAGAGCGATTATATTGAAATCCGAGACATGTTTGTACATGGCGGTATGGTTGAAGATTTCTGCAACAGAACGGTAAAACTTTCTGATGAACTTAAGCTTAATGGAAACGGCAGGCTAAGTGACCTTTTAATAAACGAATTGAGCAAATTGTGTGTTAATTTTAATATGCATGCTAAAGCAGAAGAACTCTTGCATATTGCGCTGGAAAACAGCCGTAAAAAGAACGACGGACTTCATGAACTTGCTAGACTTACTGATTTAGAATATTTATACAAAAATCTTAATTACAGAAAAGACCTGTTTAATATACTCAAGCAGAAGAAAGAATGCTGTAAGAGAGTTATAGCTGACTACGAACAAAATGTAAAAAACTATGACAGTATCTTAAAAAAACCTACGCCAAAAGAAGGTGTGCAGACCCAGCTTGCATTCACATATTCGGATTTAGCACATATGCTTGAGAGAAGAAAGCCGCAAGATGCCGTTAATCTGTATACGAAATCAAAAAATATATATGAAGGGCTGGGGAAAGAACGAGAGACTGCTTATCTTACAGAAAGAATAAGACGGCTTCAGGAAAGATACAATAAACTGGCTTTGAATACATAGCCGGATGGCCTATATTGTTTAACATATTGTAATAAAACGTCTAAAACACTTCAATTTTACTTAAAAATAAGTTATAATCCAAGAAAGGAGTTTGTATGAAAAATAGATTTAAACGTATTATAAGCTGCGTATCCTTTCTGGGCTTATTTTTTATGTCTTTTTTAGGTTTAGAGGCTAAGGCCGTAACTGCTTCTAATGTGACTGAAGTATCAAATCCTGCTGTATCTATGCAAAATAGCAGCAAGCCTTTTATTCTGTATTCCGGCATTGAATTGACCAACAAGGATAATGTAAAGCTTGCAGGCCATTACTCTCACCGCTCGCATTATTCACACAGCTCGCACAGTTCACATTATTCTTCAAGATTTTAAGAGGAAATATGACTCAATATAAATTTTCTAAGTCTGTTTTCGGAAAAGATGCTATCTTGAAGACAGTATATTTATGGCCGAATGTATTAATTTCGGAAGATGAATTTAATTATGTTATAGAAGTTAATTCTCCGGATAATTTTGATATTAATAAATTTAATTCAGATATTCAGGAACAGCAGCTCAGAGAAAATCTTAACAGCCAATTCGGAGAATTAAGAGAAGCTATTTATAACAAAGCTTTTGAAAGATTTGAGGTTTAGCAAATTGTCCTCATATATTATTCTTCCTTTCAACTTCAAATATTCAGATGATACAGTTCTTATGGTGAATCAAGCCGGAGAGTGGCTCATAATCAGCAGGAATGATTTTGATAAATTTCACTCATATAAATTAGAAGCGGAGGATGAATGCTATAAAAGGCTAAAAGCTAAACATTTTCTTACAATAACGGAAGAAAAAGAACAAGTTCTTGGCCTGCTTGCAATAAAACTTAGAACAAGAAAAGCTTTTGCTGAATGTTCTCCGAATTTACATATGATTGTTGCAACATTACGCTGTAACTGTCTTTGCAAATACTGCCACGCCTCAAGTATTGATATGAGTGCAAAACAGTATGACATGAGCTGGGAAATCGCAAGAAAAACTATTGATTTAATATTTCAATCACCGTCAGATGATATAAAGATAGAATATCAGGGCGGAGAACCTCTATTAAATTGGGATATAGTTAAAGAGAGCATACTTTACGCCAAATTCGTAAATAAAATTGCAAGAAAAAACTTAAGCTTTGTAATTTGCACAAATCTTATGCAGATTTCAAAAGAACAGATTGATTTTTTCAAAAAACATTCAATTGAAATCTCAACCTCGCTTGACGGGCCTAAACAGCTTCATGATACAAATAGAAAATCCAGAATATTTGAAAGTTCGTATGATAAATTCATAGAAAACTCTAAGCTGGTCAGAGACTGTGCACCGCTTTTGACAATCACAAAAACAAACATTAATAAACTTAGAAGCGTGATTGATACCTATGTAGAGCTGGGATACAATACAATCTTTCTAAGAGCCTTAAACCCGTACGGGAATGCAATTAAAAATAAATCTGAACTTGATTATTCAACAGAAGAATTTATTTCTGCATACAAAGATGCACTGCAATATATAATAGAACTTAACAAGAAGGGAATAGACTTTGTAGAATGCTATACTGCTCTGTTTCTTACACGTATACTTACCCCGTTTTCAACGGGATTTGTAGATTTGCAGTCTCCGTCAGGAGCCGGCCTGTCCGGAGTAATTTACAATTATGACGGAAAAGTTTATCCCGCAGATGAAGCGAGAATGCTGGCAAGGATGGGAGACGATTACTTCTGTCTCGGAACTGTGAATGAAAATTTTTCTGAAATTTTTAACGGCCAGATTATGCACAGCATAGTCAAAAACTCCTGTGTTGAAACCATGCCGGTATGTTCGGAATGCGTTTACCAGCAGTATTGCGGAGCTGATGTAATAAGAAATTATCTTGAAACAAAAGATTTAATGGGAGACAGAAGAAAAAGCGGCTTCTGCAGGAAAAACAAAATGGTGCTTGATTATATATTTTATTTATTAAATCAAAACGATGAACAAATAATGGATATATTCTGGTCATGGGTAACAAGAAGACCGTATGGAGAAATGAAGCTTGAAAAAAATCAAAGGCAAACCTGCTAATATAACAAAATGGATTACAGGAAAAATAACAACAAAAAATAATATTTTTGACAGAAATAGAATAGTCGTATGCGAAAAACTGCCTCTAATCCGTATTGGCGCTAAATGCTTTATGGTTAACGAAACCCCTGATTGTAAAACAGCTGCTGTACAGATAAATGCCCCATCTCCATTTCAGGAAGGCGATATTATATCAATAAATCCAAACGGCGATTGCACTGTTGTGTGGGAGAAAAACTCCTGCCATAATGCCTTTTATGTCACGGATTTATGTAATTCTAAATGCATAATGTGCCCGCAGACAGATGGCAAGCAGTCAAGATATGACGAGTGTTTAAAAATTCTTGACTGTATAGATTTAAAAAATGACAAAAACATTGGTATAACAGGCGGTGAACCAACTCTGGAGCCGGAAAAATTATTAAAACTGCTGTACAAAATTGCCCGAAAATCTCCAAATCAAAAAGTGCATATTCTGACAAACGGAAGAAATTTTGAAGATATTAATCTGGTTAAAAATCTATCCAACATAAAACATATTGATATTTCTTACGGTATCCCGCTGTACTCTGATTTAGCAGAAGAGCACGATTTTATAACCGGAAGCAAAGGAAGTTTTCAGCAAACTATCAAAGGTTTGTACAATCTTGCACAGTACAAACAAAAAATTGAAATAAGAATAGTCATATTAAAACAGAATTACCGGAAACTCAAAGATATTGCAGAGTATATCTACAGAAATCTGCCATTTGTAACCCATATAGCACTTATGGGTATGGAATACCACGGAAGAGCAGAAACGAATTATGAAGATATTAATATTGACCCGTATGATTACAGAGAAGAATTATACGAAGCAGTCAGACAATTTGTAAGATACAACATAACCGTAGATGTATATAATATCCCTCTATGTCTTGCAGACAGCAGAATAGAAGAATTTTGCAGAGACAGCATTTCATCGTGGAAAAAAGCTTTTCTTGATAAATGCAGTAACTGCAGGAAACGGGAGCTTTGTTCCGGTATTTTCGAAACCTCATTCACCCAGAGCAGACACATCCATCCTTTTCTATAAGTTTATAGAGGAATATGCTGAAAGTTTACAAATGCTATAATCATTAAATGCTTTTCATATTAATACTCTGCTCATCAGTTATACTTCTCGCCATTTTTTCAAATAAATTTCTGGATGCACTAGGCATTCCCGCCCTGCTTTTCTTTATGTGCCTTGGAATGTTATTCGGGACTGACGGCATCTTTAAAATAAGCTTCGCCGACTTTGCAAACACAAAAGATATTGCCTCGCTTGCACTCGGATTTATAATTTTCTACGGCGGTTTTTGCACAAAGTGGACAACAGCAAAACCTATAATTGCAAAGGCTGCTGTACTCTCAACAGCAGGAGTTTTTCTTACGGCAGTATTAACCAGTGTTTTCTGTCATTTTGTACTTGAACTCAGTTTTCTCGAAAGTTTTTTGATAGGTGCAGTTATAAGTTCTACAGACGCAGCTTCAGTATTCTCAATTCTAAAAGCAAAAAATCTGCATCTGAAAGAAAACACGGCCCCGCTTCTGGAAATAGAGAGCGGAAGCAACGACCCGATGTCGTATGTACTCGTTATTCTCGCAATAACACTTATGCAGAACCAGAGCTCCGGATTTGTAATCGCATTATTTTTTAAACAAATGATTTTCGGGATTTTAATCGGAGTTCTGGTTGCAAAAATATCAATTTACATATATGAAAAAACCAGTATTATTACTGATGAAAACGGCTCACTGTTTATTATTGCGCTAGTTTTATTATCCTATCTGCTTCCGTTCTTTTGTGATGGAAACCCGTTTCTGGCAGTGTATTTCCTCGGAATAATTCTTGGAAACGCAAACATTCTAAATAAAGTACCAATGATGCATTTTTTTGACGGCATAACAAAACTTGCACAAATAGGAATATTTTTTACACTTGGCCTTCTGGCTTTCCCGCGCGAAGCGCCTTCAATTCTTCTTACAGGTATGTTGATATTTTTATTTTTAACTTTTATAGCACGACCGGCAGCTGTGTTCTTGCTGCTATCTTTTTTTAAATCAGGTATTAATCAGTGTCTTCTTGTTTCATGGGCCGGACTCAGGGGCGTTGCCTCAATTGTTTTTGCAATTATCGCAATGGACAGCGGTATTACGCTGCATTACGACTTGTTTCATCTGGTCTTTTTAATCTCAATATTATCTGTTGCAATTCAAGGAACATTCCTGCCTCTTGCAGCAAAAATGACAAATATGATTGACCCGCAGGTTGATATCAAAAAAACATTCAATGATTATGAAGAAGAGTGTGCTGTAAAACTCCTGCGTATTACTGTTCCTGAAAATCACGACTGGGTAGGAAAACAGATAAGATGCGTTGAATTTCCGCAAAAATCTCTCGCAATCCTAATTAAACGTAAACAGGAAAGAATTATTCCTAAAAATTCTACTGTAATTCAAGCCGGAGATAACATAACCCTTAGCCTGCCAGCTATAAATTTACCGGATGAGTTGTAACTATTTGTTAAAATTTTTATATAATTTAGCAAAAAATTTTTTATTTGGTTTTAAAATTAGTAGTTAAGTGAGTGTGTATTAAAAAAGAAAGGTCTATTTATGTTTATTAACTCTGTTTGGGGCAGTTCAAATTTTCCTGCAAAAAATTATACTTTTAAAGGCGGGCCAAAACCTGAAATACTGAGAAATCAATTAAAAGTTCTTCTAACTCAAGATATATGGGCACAAAATTTAAAAGTAAAAGCACCTGAAACTGCGTTAGAAAAAGAAGTATTGCTTGAAATTTTACAAAACAGACTGCGCCTGGACAGGTTTGCAAGACTGTCAAATCAGAGATTTAAATTAAGAACACAGTCAAGCCATCTAAATTCTTTATTAAAAAATAATCCAAATCATCCTGACATTCCAAGGTTAACAGAAGAGCTTAAAAAACACGGAAACTTGCAATCAACCTTAAAAACAATGGATAAAAATATTGAAATGGAAGCAAAGAAAAATAAAGCTGCTCTGGATTATTTTAAAGAAATTGAAAACATTGAAAATAAATATTTGGAACAAAAACTTCTCAAAATTTCTGCCATGGATAAATACTATCATCAGATTAATAAAAATAATATTAATAAAGACGAAAAGCTTTCCACAAAAGAACTGATTGATATAATTTCATCCGATGGAGCAAAGAATATTAATAAGCCGGCTGCGGTGCTTTCTAAAAAAGATTTGTTGTTACGGCTCCAAAATCAGTATGAACAGCTTCTTAGAGAAAAAATTGATGTTTACTCAAGACAGACGAACCATAATAACATTGCACGGGAAGCCAGAAACTTTGTCAGAAATAATAACTCATCATTGCTCAAAAAATTTCCCAATATTGAACATCAACTGAACAAAATATTTGAAACTATTGAGCAGAAATTTACGCATAAAGTTGACAGACTGGCAGGCGTTGATATTTATCCTATAGGGGATATCTGGAAAGATATGAGGGTTATGGAAGCAACAATTCTTGCGGCTAATATTGAAATACAGGAATTAAGAGCAGGACTTGTAAAATTCCCGCACAGTAGAAAAATTAAAGATGCACTCAAGAAAAAAGAAAATCTTGTACAAAAAATGAAACAAGAGTGGCTGGAAGGTGCAAAATTCAGTGTTAAGTATGAAGCAATAAACCGTGAAAGAATGAATGCTGCTGGAAGATTGTCTGAATACAACTATTTGACAGGTGAAAATAAAATCATACAACGCCACAAAGAAGCTATTGAAATTTATAAAAACAATAATAACAGTATTCCTGATGAATTATGGGCAAAAATCTTAATTTAACAGCTTCCCTTAAAGTTCTTTAAATTCCTTTTTAAAGATTTTAAGACATCTATGTATGTTTTTAATTCAATATTATCTGCATTTTTTGTTAAATGCATAATTGCATCCTGTAAAGGATTATTTGTTAACGGTGCTGATTGAACAAAGTCAAGAATATTGACATCAAGCACATCTAAAAGCTTTACAAAAGTAAGATATGTAGGATAGTTCAACCCTGCCTCAATACGCGAAATTTGTTTTTCATTTAATCCAACTTTTTCCGCTAATTCAAATTGAGTTAGCTGCTTACTCTTTCTGTATTCTTTAAACTTATTGCCTATAATCTTTTTGTCAGTTTCTAGTATCATTCAATAATTATTTTAAGACCTCTATGTTACTTTATAAACAATACAGATGTCTGATATTTTCATTTGACAACCAGACATTCGTGTACTATCATAATGATTAATTAGTCACATAAATGTAGAATTTTGGAGTTGAGAGTTGCAAGAAGAAGTAAAGATTAGTATTATAATCCCCGTCTACAACGTAGAAAAATATCTGCATGAATGTCTTGATAGTATCATTAACCAAACATTTAAGGATTTAGAAATAATCTGTGTAGATGATGGTTCTACCGATAAGTCTTCGGAAATTTTAGAAGAATACGAACAAAAAGATAAAAGATTCACTGTTATTTCTCAGCCCAATAAAGGTGTATCTGCTGCCAGAAATCGCGGAATGCAGCAGGCTAAAGGCAAATATATAATGTTTGTTGATTCAGATGACTATATTGCCTCAAATGCCTGTGAATTAATATATAACTCTGCTGAAGAAAAAGGATGTGATATTCTATTATTTCCTCACTATAATTTTAGTGCAAGCACCTGTAGGGATGATGGAAGATTACTTGACTTATATATTACATTAAAAGATAACACTACAACCTTTAAAGAATATTCAGATGAATTTCTTTTAACCCCAAGCGAAACTCATAGTAAATTATATAAGACAGATTTCTTAAGAAAATACAACCTGCATTGGGAAACACAGATACAATACTGTGAAGATAGGATTTTTTACATTAATGCTCTTATTCATGCAAAAGCCATCAGTATTTTATACAAACATTTATACTATTATCGTATAGATACTTTCAATAGTCTTTCTAAAAATAATCGTACAATCTTACCGCATTTATACAAAGTACACATCGCTCTAAAAAAAATATTACTAGAATCTAAGGTAGAGAATTCCGACATTTTATGTGTAAAAATATTAAATTGCACAATCAGAAGTTATCTTGCACAATGGGGCAGAATTCATAATATTCCAGTACAGTCAAAAAATATTAAGTATTTATACAAAATTGCAAAAGAATGTAAAAAAATCCCGAAAGAATACAGAGAATATTTATCTGATTATGATAGATTACAGCAGTCTATATCAAATTACCGAATGTTCTACATAAAAAAACTCTTTGAACCAATTTTTGAAATAGAATCACGCAGAAATCGCATAGTTATCTATTTATTTGAAAAACAGGCTATTAACTTATCTACTCATACTATTATAAACTTGTTATTGAATATTCGATATTTTAAGCATTTATGCAAGCTGAGATTGTGTGCCAATTACCGTAAAATTCGTGTTGGATTCTGGGTTACAGAAATACAAAAGTGGAGTTCTCAAGCTTCATTATATGAAGCCTTAAAAAAAAGTTCTCATTTTGAACCATTTGTATTACTTGCAAATTTCAAGAAACCAGAAATAGGCATATCTCCGCAAGAACATATTCGAAAAGGAATTAAATTTTTTGAAAGTAGGGATATTGAGCTTAAGTTAGTGTATGATATAAATCAATACCGACATTTAGAATTAAAGACCTTTAAACCGGATATCGTCTTTTATCAACAGCCCTGGCAAATACCAGATAAACAAAATCTTATAAATACAAGTAAATATGCCTTGATTGCTTATGTCCCATACTGCTATCATTCGCAAAATTCCTATGTAAATTATCTTTTAGGTTTTCATGGCAAACTATGGAAATATTTTGTAGAAACAGAGTTGCACAAAAAAGAATATGAACAAATATATAAGGCTAAAAATTGTATTGCTGTTGGTTCTTGTAAATTAGACAACTATAAATTGATAGATAGCTCTAAAATAAATAAAATATGGAAAACAACAGGTAAAAAACGGATAATTTATGCACCACATCATTTTTTTGAACAAGAAGCTCCACAAGGAGTATCTACATTTGACAAAAATGGAAATTTTATTTTACGGCTTGCAAAATCCCATCCTGAATATGAATGGATTTTTAGACCGCATCCCGTTTTTAAAGACCGTGTATTAAGATATAAAATCAAAACATTATCTGAGATTGAAGCTTATTTCGCAGAATGGGAACAACTTGGAACTGTTTATTCCGGCGGAGATTATTACGAAATGTTTGCAGGTTCTGATTATTTAATTACAGACTGCATATCATTTTTAAGTGAATATTTACCGACAGGTAAACCTGTTATCCATTTGAGAAAAGATAAGTATATAGAAGAATTTAATGATCTTTTAAATGTTATCACTGACAGTTATTACAAAGTTTATAATAATGATATGCTTCTTTCGGTCTTTAATGATGTTATTGTCAACAATAATGATTATTTAAGAAACGAACGAATAAAAAATATTTCGCTTTTAAATATTATTCAAAATAAAACTACTGGTGAAAAGATAACAGAATATCTGGAAAAAGAATTGTGGCAGAGAGGATAGCATGAATTTTCAAGAATACTTAAAAATTTATAATGCACAATCAAAAATAAATAAATTAGCTAAAAGATACAAAAATAAAAAAATAGCCGTATATGGAGCCGGTCAATTTTCGCATGCAATATTTTCAAATTACGATTTATCCAATCTGAATATTGTTGCTGTTGCGGACTTAAGATTTGAAAACGAATCCAAAAGACAATTTTTCGGCTTTAAGTGCATTGCGCCAAATGAACTCGGAAATATACAATGCGATGTTATACTAATAGCAAATTTTGATTATAATTTCTTCCTTACGCTGTTAGATGACCACATCTTATACCTTACTCCAAATCAAAACATAGAAGTCAGACCATTTATCAGACCAACTTTTAAAGACTTGTTCCTAAAAAAGGATTACATTTCATGTTAAAAAATTATGCCATAATATTAGCCTCTGGAACAGGAATCCGCTTTGATAATGATTTACCTAAGCAGTTCATTAAAATTGCCGGAAAAACTGTTCTTGAACATTCCGTTGAAATCTTTGAACATAATTCTTTAATCGATGAGATTATTATTGTCATAACTCCTGAATACAGAACTCTCACAGAAGAAATTATCTTAAAAAATAATTGGACGAAAGTTTCCAAATTGCTTAACGGCGGGAGTACACGCAAAGAAAGTTCTTATATCGGAATTAATTCAATTAAAGATAAAGAAGCAAATGTAATTATCCACGACTGTGCCAGACCATTTTTAAATCAAAAAATAATTTCTGACTGTATTTCAGCTTTAGATGAATACAGCGCTGTTGATGTTGCGATAAAAGCAAGTGATACAATTATCAAAGTTCAGGATAACATTATAGATGCTGTTCCCCATAGGAATAGTCTTATGAGAGGGCAAACTCCTCAATGCTTTAAGCTGTCTGCTATCAAAAAAGCTCACGAACTATCAAAAGACGATAATAACTTCACTGATGATTGCGGCCTAGTATTAAAACATAAACTATGTCCTGTTTTTGTTGTTGAAGGTGAAATCGAAAATATTAAAATCACATACCCTCTCGATATTTATATTGCAGATAAATTGTTTCAATTAAAAAAATCAACTTTACCGGAAGACATCCCATTAGAAAACCTGCGTAATAAGGATATCGTTATTTTTGGCGGCAGCAGCGGTATAGGCAGATGCATCTCTGAAATTGCACAAAAAAACGGAGCTAATGTATTCATAACCTCACTGTCTAAAGGATGCGACATTTCCCAGTTTGGACAGGTAGAAAAATTTTTAGAAAAGGTTTACTGCAGGACTAAAAATATTGACTGCGTAATTAATACAGCAGGAGTTTTAAAACTGGGAAAATTAGCCGATAGAAGCGTATCCGACATACGCAAAGAATTTGAAGTAAATTATCTTGGTTCAATTCATGTTGCAAAGGCATCCATACCATATCTAAAAGAATCTGCCGGCGCATTATTACTGTTTGCATCAAGTTCTTATACAAGGGGAAGAGCATTGTATTCCACATACTCTTCTGCTAAGGCCGGCATAGTTAATCTTGTACAAGCGCTTTCTGAGGAGCTAATAAACGACAAAATCCGCGTAAATGTGATTAATCCGGCAAGGACCAACACCCCGATGAGATATAAAGTGTTTGGGAAAGAGCCGGAAAAAACTCTTTTGAATCCTGTTATCGTAGCAAAAAAATCACTGAAGGTTTTACTTTCTGATATCACAGGACAGGTTATTGATGTGAGGAACAATGATGATTAAAGAACAATTATTTGAGGACTTGTATGACAAATTACCGGATGTCGGAAATTTTGTAATATTCGGTGCTTGTGCAACAGGAGAAAAAATTCTGAATGACCTGAAAATCTATAAACCACTTACCAAGGTAATCGGTTTTATTGATAATGCTGTTGATGGAACTTTTTGCAGCCTCCCTGTCTGGACATTAAAAGAGTTTACGGATTTTCCTAAAGAGAACTATGATATGGTAATTATGGGAACTCGAAAAGATTTTAGTACAGTAAACTCTATACTTGATTTATATGATATCCCTTTTCTCATACAAACCCCATTTATCAGTGATTATTATAGGGATGTTTTACAAGTACTTAATGAAAATAATCTTGAAAAAGTTATTAATATTTTCGAAGAAAAAGAAGACAAGGATTTATATAAGCTTATTTTCAAAATCAGGGCCAAACTAACCAATCCACAACTGGCTGATGATTATTTCAGACAAAAACATGTATTAAAAGAAAATGGCAATTTTACAATTAAAAATCAATATTTAGAAAAAATAAATAAAAATCAGGTGAAAATAGCATTTGACCTTGGATTAAATTCTGGTTTAAATGTCATTGCATACAATAAACTTCTGCCAAATCTCGAAAAAACATATGGTTTTGAAGTTATATATGATTATGCAAAATGCGAATGGATAGAAAAATTTATACTTGATGGAAGGTTAAACATAATTCCTTTTGCGTTAGGGAATGAAGAAAAAGTTGGTAATTTCTATCTCAACAAACAACTCTCTGTTTGTTCATATTGTGATTTTTCCAATAATAACCCGCCAGCTGATATGGCAAAATGGGAAAAAATACAGATTAACGCAACAACAATGGATAAATTTTGTTGTAACAATAATATAATGCCTGACTTCATAAAAATGGATATTGAGGGTGCAGAAATGCCGGCTTTAGAAGGCGGAATGAAAACAATACAAGAGTGCAGACCTCAGCTTGCAATCTCAATTTATCATTCAAATGAAGATTTCATAAATATACCTCTGTATTTAAACAAAAATCTTAAGAATTACCATTTCAAACTCGGTCACTATTCGCCCTGGCGTTCTGAAACAGTTCTTTACGCAATACCGCAAGAGATTAAGTTTTGACCAAATCCGCCCAGTATCCATGGTTTAAATTACCGTATAAGATCTCTGCAAGTCTTGTTACTTTGTATATATGCTCCTCTTTTTTACTTAATTTTTTAGCAAGCATACATTCTTCAATGCTGCCGCAGTTTTTGCAATCATATCTTGCATTTGAACAATCTTGATTATATCGGGTAAAATATCCATATTTTTTTACAAAAATTCGCCTGGCTAAAATCAGATTTTTTCTTAATTCCTGTGCAGGTCGAATGTATCCGTTTAAATACCTGTCAAATTCTTTCAGGAATAAATCATCATTAGTAATTGTCAGGCATAATCTTTTTGTAAAACCTCTTTTGCAAACATATTTAGGGCATGGAACTTCAACTTTAATATTCTTTACTATAGTTGTAATATCAAAATCCCATTTACCAGATTCATCATCTTTAATCATTCTTCTAAAATAGTGTAAATAGCAAATTTTACCATAGTTTTTATAAACCATGTGTCTTAATGATGAAACCATATAAACCTCCTTTATTATGATTTTATATAAAAAAGGCAAATTGTTGAATATTATATTGGTTTTTTGTCGGTGTATACCAAAGAAAGAAGGTGTATATTAAAGCTAATGACACGCCAACTGTAAAACGCAGTCCTTGCAAAAAGTATTTTGAGAATCATTCAGGTTTAACCAAAGAACAGATTAAGCTTGTTGATGCAAACAGAGTTGCACAGCAAAACGAGTTAAAGCAATAAACACCAAGATTTGTCAGGATTGTATCAACAAGCTCACTATGTTTATTATGCTTAATGGGATTCAAACATACTAAAAAAGCGCCCGAAGGCGCTGATTTTAATAGTTCCATTTGTTTTAAATGGTGGACTTAAAGCGGCGCAGTTAGAACTTTTTGTAAAAGAATATTTAACCGAATTAAGAAACCCCGACAATGTTTTACTACTTCGTCAATTAGAAGCATATACATTGGCCGCCTAAAAATTGCATAAAAAAAGCGGGGTTTTACCCCCGCCCGTTTGGCTTACCGTAATAAAAAGAAAGGCTACAATTTATTTACATAGTCAATTAAAGCAAACATACGATTTAACCAACCATGAATAAAAGTTATATTGGTCTTTTTAATATCTAATAAATGATTATAGTAGCGTATTCTTTCTAAATAAAATGTTTCTAAATCGTTCCATTGGCAAGCCCTTAAAAAGTCGTTTACTTTTCCTACCCCATGATTTACTGCCGAATCAAAACAAACGACCGCAAATTTTTTAGTCATTTTATCGCATTTGGCCGCTAACCAATAATTTTTATAGTAAATTTCTTTTACTTCCGCGTCGGTTATTAGTTTAACGCTTTTTGCCGCTTGGCCTTTTGATTTTAACCAAGTATTATAAGTACCTTGTGTTATGCCTTTATTTGTTGCCCCGCCGGGGTCGTTTGGGTTATTTACATAGCCGCCCTCGCGTTCCAAAACAAATTTTAAGGCCTGTTCAAACTCTTTAGAATACATTTTAACCCCCTTTGAATAAATTTATTATCCAAGTAATACACCCGCCAAAAACAAACCCGACACCGGCGCAAAAGCCGCTTATATAGCCTTGTTTTTTTTGCGCTTCTTCTAGTGCGGTTACTCTTTGACATAAACCCGGTACGCCGTTACCTAATACCGCTTGTTTGATTTTTGCTATATCGTTAGCCATTTGAATAAAATTTATATCGGTTTTTACTTCAGTCATTTTTTATTAGCCCCCAACCCGTCAAAGTGTAACAAAATTTCTTTAAGGTCTTCGGGCGTTGTTTTATTTGCGTCGTATTCCTTAAATAGTCCTTGGTCTTGTAATGCTTTTAGGTGTATTTCGCTACAATGTTCCTTAAAGCCCCAAAACATATACTTAAATGCGCTTTGAATAGCCGATAAATAGCCGTAAGGTTTATTTAGTCTTTTTAATATATCTAGGCTAAATCTTTCGGTATTTACATAAAAATTGCGCATTACTAATATAAATTCGTCTTTTGTTGTTGCTAAATATTCGTCAAACCTTGTAAGAGTTGGGCGCGGGGGCTTCATATCAAATAAATATACATGCCCGCCGGCCAAAATCAAAGACCCGACATGCGACGGTACAAAGTCCTTTGATTCTGCTTTACCCGAACATACCCATGAAATAACTTTAGAAATAAAAGCCTTGTTTTTTACGAATACCGCCGACCCTACTAACTCAAATTCGCGTAATTGGCAAAACTGCGTTAATTGGTCTTTTGTCATGTTTTCAAAAGCGGTATTACTATGTACATGTACTACCATTCTACCCTACTTTCTTCTTAATATCGTTGCTACTCTCTTTTGTAATTTGTTATGGCCTGACACAATACCGCCTACTATCTTTTTTTTGGTATCGCTTGGTAAATCTATTTTTTGGCCTGTTTTTTCGCTTGCGTAAGATTCTATTACTTCTATGGCCGCGTTTAATATCAATTCTTGGCCTTTGTCTAATAATTCGCTATCGCTTGCGCGTTCTAATACGGCCGCTATCGCGTCTTCTATGCGTTCGCGTAAATCGTCCGCGCGCTTAAACATCTTTTTTATTTTTTCCCAAATTTTCATGCCGGTTTTCCTTTTCCTTTTTCTTCAGCCGTCCAATAGGTATATTTATTTGGAATCTAAACCCGCCTTTTAAGTCGGTCGGAATTATCCAAAAATATTTTAATAAGTTTTTCATACTATTTCGTCTAAAGTTTTGCGAATCATTTTTATATATAAATCGCCGTCAAAGCCTTTAACTTTAAGGCCTACAAATTGACTTAAATAGCGTTCTACATATTCCCAAACAATAAACAAGCCTAAAGGTTTATCGCCGCGCCTGTTATTATTTTCTTTTGTAGCCAATACCAAATTACTTAATACAGTTTTGCCGCCTTTTGAGTGCGGTTTTAAGTGTTCTAAAGTTACGGTTTTAGGTGTTAATTTATCGCCATAAAACCCGTATTTTATAGGTAAATCGCCCTTTTTGTATAATGTTTTTAAGGGGCTTGAATAACCAAAAGTAGGACTATTCGGCGGTATTGGTTTTATAATCATACTTCTACCCCGTCTAAATTTGGTTTACCAAATTTTCTTGTAAGTCCTAATACTACCGCTTTCATACGGCATGTATCGGGGCGTATTGTTTCCAATGTACGCGGATATACGCACCGGCTACAATTACACCCGATTTTACAACAATATTTAGCCGATTCCGTCCAATGCCTTAAACATTCTTCTTGAATAGGTGTTAATATCATAATGCCGCCTTTACTGCCTACGCCCGAACTTTGACCCGCTTAAAGCGCGCCGCCGGTCAAATACCCAACCAACCCAACCAAAAAATAAAACTATACCGCGCCTAATGCCCTACGATATTCGTTATACAATTCTTCTTTTTTGAAGAATAAGAAGTAGTATAAATGCGCTAATTCTACAATATTCATGGCTTCGCGGTTTTCGTATAAGCGCGTAGCGTCATAAATATATACGGTTTTTGTTAATATATCCGGCATTATTGCGGATATATCGCCGCCGGCTACGCTTATTAACTCTAAAGGCGCTTTAATATCGTCTATTTGGCCTTTGTAGTCATAAATATAACTTGGTTTATATATATGGCCGTTTACATATTCTACCGGCGTATCTAACGCCAATTCATATAAAACCTTTGCTGTATTGTCGCCTAATTCTTTAAATTCTTCCGGCGTTATTGTCGTTTCGTCATAAACATATTTATTAACCGTTTCGCCGCCTTGGGTTTCTACGGGTATTACTTCTATGTTTTTTCTGATATATACTGCTTTTTCTGATAATGTAGAATCAAGCGCAAGCGGCGCTACTAAACTTTCCGATTTTTGCCATGTTAAATTCATTTTGTAACCTCTTATTTATTCTTTTTTGTCGTAAACTAACTACTTTTTTACATTCGCCTATATTTACATTAGGCTTAATAAATCTTTCGTATACTTTGTATGTATCGGTATACTTAAACCAACCTAAATAACAAAGTAATTGCGTACACTCATACCAATTTAGATTAGTTTTTTTACTTATTTTTAGCGCCTTTCTTACGGCGCGTAACATAATACCGCGTCTTAATATTGTGCGGTCGCGGTAGAATTTGTAGCCCATAAAATCAATAGGGCGGCCGCGTTCTTTGCCGCTTTTATCTACATAGGCCAATTTGAATACTTGATAATTTGGCTTCAGCCGTAAGTCTAAATTATTCAAATATTCCGATATTGCCGCTAATGCTTTATGCAATTCTTTTTTATTTGGGCTTAATAATACAAAATCGTCTACATACCTTATATAGCATTTTATTTTTAATTTCTGCTTTATAAAATAGTCAAAGTCTTGTAAAAACCAATTCGCTATCCATTGACTTAAATAATAGCCTATTGGTAAGCCCATGTTAATTTCTTGGCCTTGATAAGTCGCTATATTTGAATCTAAAACCAAAAATAAAACTTGTAAAAATTTTTCGTCATGTATAATTTTTCTAAATTTATCTTTTACAAGTTCTATATTTACGGTTTGAAAAAATTTAGTAATATCGCCTTTAGCAACATACTTAATTTTTGTTGGGTTTTCGCGTATGTATTTTGCCAAATATCGCTTACCGAATAACCCGCCGCGGCCGGGTAATGACCCGCAAGAATATACATACATACTACGCATAAATATAGGCGTTAAAACTTGTACTATTGCATGGTGTAAAATTTGTTCGTAGACATAATCGGGCTTAATAATTAACCTTACTTTAGCCGTTATGCCGTCGTTAATTTTAATTGCTTCATGCTTTCGTATTCGTAATTTTTGGTTAATTAGTAAATCTTGTAAGCGTTTTATATGTTCGTCTTTATGGTCTAAAACTCTTTTAACTTCTCGCCTTTCTCTTTTACCTAATGACGATTTTTCTATAGCGGCGCTTAAATTTTCATAACTAATTAACTTTTCAAAGAGATATTTATAAGATTTCATTAGTCTTTCTTAATAACCTCGCCGGTTTTCAACTATTGCTACTAGCCCGCGCCTCTTGTTCGGTTAATTTTTGCCAAGCGGCAAGGGATAAAGGGTACATTAGAAAGTAATGTATTATTAAGAATTAGCCGCGCCAATGTTCCAGTTCGCATTAGAAGCCGCATTGTTGGAATTGAAACAAGACACCCCACAAATCGCACCATTGTTGGAATTGCCACCGCGATACGGGCATACACTTTACCCCTATTAGTACAAGTCTTCTATATTCTTATACTTGGGGGAAGACCCCCAAACCCCCTAAAGAGGTGTATAAGAAAGAGCCGCGCCAATGCTCCAGCCCGCAGCAGAAGCCGCATTGACGGAAGCGAAACAAGACACCCCACAAAGCGCACCATCGGCGGAACTGCCACCGCGATACGGGTACATAGTGCCGGAATTGTTAAACCATGTGCCGTCGCAAAGGTAAGTAGTAGCCGACCCGCTTATAACAGTACCAAAGCGGCCGTATTCATTTTCTTGGCTTTGTGATATGTAACCGCCGGAAGTGCCGGAAGCGGCCGGAATATCATTTAACGGAAGATAGCCCGCGCCGGTTAAATTGTAATCGCTTGCGCTTGACCCGTCTATAATACTTTTAGTCATTTTTACATAGTGTACGCCATTTATAACAACATGCCCGCGATAGCGTCGCCATTGGCTACCCCCAAAATTTTCAATATACATAAATTTAACGCCGACACTTGTAGAAGTGCTACCCCACATCATGCCGCGTTTATTCATAGTACCCGTTGTTAAACAAGCGCTTACACTATTACCGCCGTCGCTTTTGCCTTGGCCTAATACCGCTTGGCTATTTGCATTTTTGAAAAGCAACTTAAACAAGCGTATTAAATATTGATTCATGCTAAATAATTCGGTGTCCCAACCGTCGCCGTTTGCGCGCGCGCGGTTTATTTCGGTTTCTGCGGTTTGTGTATTTATAACCGTTTGGCCGGATATAGACCGTAAAATATTATTTATTGAAGACCCGTTATACATTGGCGCATAGCCGTATTCGTTATATGTACCGTCGGCGCGTTTACACCAATAACACTCAAAGCCGGAATCTAATTTTACATTACTAAAATATACATAAGTGCGGCGGCCTTTTTCGTCGTTTTTAGTTTCTACTTTAGTAAATACTTTGCGGAATTGTACCATAGCATTACCCGCGAAAGAAGTATTAGCAATATCGCTTGCCACATCACTATTATATATTTTTGTATGGTCGTTAGGGTCTAAATAGTATGCTACTTGGCCGTTTTGACCGCTTGAAGCATTATAAACCATGCATGGTTTTACATTGTTCCAATTTACTAACGGGTGATTTTCCCAAGACCCCCAATTAAATAAATCGCTTGTAAAATTCATATAGCATGGGTTATAGTTTTTATTTTCTTCCAAATATTCGTAGCGTTGGCCGGGTACGCTTTCGTTATCTAATTCCATATACCCGCAAACCCAAGCGCCGAAATAATTGGCCGTACTCATATTATAAACTTTGTTTACGGTAAAAGGGAACGCCCTATAGTAGTAGTCGGCTTCTTCGTCTTCTACGGTATCTTCAAAGCCATTTACGGCGTATTGATTCCTTACCAAATTCGTACATACTATAGTACCGTCGTTTTGGTCGGTCGGATATTCGCCGATTTTTCTAACAATAACAGTACCGCCCCATGTTGCAATTTCTACCCCGTCTATTATACTGTCGTCCGGGTCTTGCCAAGTAAGCGTATAAGTATTGCCCGATTTAATAATATCTTTGTTTTTAATCGCCATTGGCGGTATGCCGTTACCGGTTGCCGCATTATAGCGCAAATACATTAAACAAGCGTTTAATATGTCCGGGTCGCACTCTGCTACGCCCGCTTCGGTCGGGTTGTCCGTCCATTCGTAATTTTCTTCATTTGCCATTTTATTTTAGTCCTTTCCTAATATCCCGATACGGTTATATTTACCGCGCCCGTAGTTTCTATACCCTCATTGGTATATAGTTTTACTACACAGTAGCCGCGCTCTGATTCCAATATATTCGGGTATGCGTTGGTATCGTATGGCGTAACCAATACATGCGGTTTTGGCTTGATAAAATTAGCCTTAATTTTACTTTCGGAATCGTCCGCATAGAAAATTGTTAAGCCGTCCGGCGCGTATGCTATTTCGCGGTTTGTGTATTCTTCTACGCGGTCGGGTACATCAACCGTCATTACCAAATCACTTAACCACATCATAGCCGCGTTAGGGTTATTAAATGTTACTTTTACTTGATAATACCTAAATTGATATGCGCCCGTAGCACCTACAAGCCATTCCGTCCATGTTTCGCCGTCTTCACTATATCGCCATTCAATAGTTACGCTTTGCGCTTCGTCCGTTGAATATAGCGTATAATCAAACGATATTATATTATTAAGGCTTGCGCCTATATCAAATATTTGGGAAGTATACGCGCCGGTAGTTACCGTTGTCGTACCCCATTTATTATTACCGTCGGCGTAATAGCGCGCGCCGTCTTTTTGCCAAAAGTCGTCTAATTTGCGCCATTTCATATTAGATTTTAATTTAAGTTTACCCCTATATATTTTTGTGTCTTCGTACACGCCTTGCGGGTCTTCTAATATGTTGTTTGATATAATTTCGTTAAGTTCGGGTATATATTGAACATTCAATATATCGCCTATAGCGTTTAATGAATAATTGTATTGGTTTTTGGCTTTTATCCAATACTTCATAATGCCTTTTGATGTTAAATTGGCCGTATAAGTCGTACCGCTTAAATTAGTAGCGACAATTTTAGACGATTCCCAAGAATCACCCTTACGAATTTCGTAAGTTATGCCCGTACCCTCTACGGCTGTCCACGCAAATTCTACTAATTTTTGATTTTGTACTACATTAAACGCGGCTACATCATCAGGCGCGCCGTATAAATCGCTTAAATTTGATACTAATACGCGCGGTTCTTTGCTACCTAATTCGTCGCTATATAATCGTTCGTCATAAGTACGCCAATTTATAGTAAAAGTACCCGCGCCGTCGTCTATTACGCTAGTTACCTTTGCTTTATATCCGTCCAACCCCATTAAAAGGCTATCAAATTGTATCACGTCGCCTACTTCTAAATCGTATGCCCTATAATCGGTTTTAAAACTTCCGAAATACGGGCATAAAATTTTAGAATTGACATAATACCAAGCCAAGCGGCTAGCCTGTTGAAAATTCGTTACGCTATAGCAATTTACCGCATGTTCTATCGGTACGCCGTCGCGATATTCGGGTATTTCTGCAAAGGCTTCTACTTTTTGCCATTCATGTTCAGGGCTTATATAAACAAGTTTTAATATGTCGTAATGTTCTTCGCTCGGTATAGTTTGGTAGGTTTCAGACCCTTTTACTATATCGTCGGCCGTAAAAACCTTGCTTACGGCTTCAGCCTTATCTATTTTGAATTGTAATTTACCATTTTTGGTAAATAAACCGCCCCTACAACTTCTATATATTTCGTCTATAAGGTCGCGGGCGCTTGTTTGGCTATCAAATATCATATTAAAAGTAAAACGCGGGCTATATTTTATATTCCCGTCTTTATCCGTATATGGTATTTGTTCGTCGCAATATGCGGCCGCTTCTATAAAACTATCAAGGTCAAATAATTCGGCTATAATTTGGTCGCTTACCGTACCGTCATTATTAAGCGCTAACCCTAGCCCGTTGTATGATGTTAAAAAATCAAACATAACCCATGCCGGGTTTTCGGAATATTGCACCGTATAACTTGATAAATAAGAAGAAGTATAAACCCTTATTTTACGGCCTTTTACTATCGCCGTTAAGTTATAGTTAGCGTCTATTTTATCGCCTTTTGGTACATTTATAGCCAAATATGCAACATTTTTAAGGCTTCCTACTTTTTCTACGCGTTCGGCTTGATTTCTACCGCCTACAATACTGTCTACTAATTGCGTAGAAGTGCCGTAATACTTATTTATAGTTATACCGCTTATAGTATTAGATTTTATATCATTCAGCCTAATGTCGCTAAATTCTGTTATTTCGCCCTCTGCAAAACCAATAAGCCTTTTAATTCTTTTTGTTGTGTCGTCGTCTTGCCAAATTCTATTACCGGCTAATTTAACCGTACCATATAGCATGGCTATCGGTAAGTCTTGGTTAGTTTGTGTTTGTAAAACTGTACCGCCGTAAGTTGCGGAAGAATCGCCGTAACTTCCCGCGCGTCCGCTACCGCCTAATTTGCTACCTATGGACGATAAGGCTAACGCCACCCCGCCATATATTACGGCCGCCCCTACATAACCTACGCCAACCGCTACCGCCGCCGCTATTGCGCCCGTAGCGCCTACCGCGGTAAATACGGTTGTTACTGCCGCCGTAATTGCCGCCGCTATTGCCGTAAATATTGCCATTATACCACCCTATAACATTGATAATTGTTATTAAAAATCTTTAATCTACTAATTTGTAATGTATGACCCCTAAATACATGTATAATTTTGCCAAATTCGTAGTAAATTGCTACATGTAATTCGTCGCGGAATTTTGTAGCGATTATATCGCCCTTTTGTAATTCGTCCGGCGTAATTGCCGTACAATGTTTTCTAATTTTGTTAATTCCATATATGTAGTTTTTGTCGTCGTCGTTTGACCTTAATTTATAACGCGGTTTATCCGGGTATAAAAATTGCACCGGGTAAAAGCACCCTTGATATGTGCCGTCTTCGTTATACATTTCATAAGGTCGGCCAACTTGTTTTAGTAATTCTTTTATTTTTTCGTCCATAATTACCCCCGTTATACTTTTATTACTAATTCTTCGTACATTGTCGGGAAGCCCCTAAAATTGTCTTGGTTGCCTAATTCTTTACACCTGTCAAAAGTTCTATCGCATGCGGTTGCTTCGCCGGTGTAACCACATCTACAGTCTTTGAAGCGTCTAACTTGGCAAGTCGCGCGGTATTTCATGGCCGGGCATTGTTTTTCATACCCGCCTAACGGCGTTTCTATATCCATTGTCGCGCTTTCAAAGTCTAAATTAAGGTTATTACATTTACCGGCGTATAATATGCGTTCCATGCCGGGTATTAAAGCATTTGTATTTACATCTAAAAATACAAGCGTTAATACTGCGTTTGAATCGGTTACTACATCACCGCGCGCGCCTACTATACTTGATATTCCTAGCCCTACATTTGATAAAGATATATTTAATTTTGATACGCTACTATTATCGTCTTTTATAATGTCGCCATGGTTTAACGGCGCGCCCAAATATAAATTATTATCGTAGTATAGTTCGGCCAAGGTTTCATTATCTATAATTCTGATACCGCCGCCGGGTATGTCTATTTCTAATAATTTACGGGGTATTATTTCGTCTTTTTCAACTTCTAATAGCGGGTTGGCCGTCGGTATTACTTCTACTAATTGCACTTGTAAAGTCGCATAGCCGTATTTGTCTATATCCATTTGCAAAATATCGGAATCAAAGCGCACATGGTAGGTCTTACCGTCGCCGCCCCTAGACCTTTCCCATGTCCAATCAAACGACCTAAAGCGGCCGCGTTTTGCTATAAAAAAGTTTTCTAATTTTTTGCGCGCTTCCGGGTCTTTATCCATTTTAAGCGTCCATGACTTTTTCGGGCTATCCCACCATACTTTCATGTTATTGGCCGCGGTAAAAACGCTATCCATAATTCTATAAAAGTCTAATGAGTTTTCGCACTCTGCGTCATGGTAAAAATCAAAAGCGCCTACGGCTTCTATCGGGTTATCGTCAATACATACTAACCCTAATTCACATTCGGTATAACCTAAATTTTTAATATTTTGCTTAAATGTTTCGCTTTCAAAGAAGCATAAATAGGTTTGGTCGTTGCCGCCTTTATCGGCCGCCCAAGTCCAATTAAATTTACCGCCGTTTTGCATTACTTCTATAAAAAAGTTTTCAAGCGCTTGGCGGTCGTTAAAATTCTTATCAAATTTAAGCGTAAATGTTCTTTTTGGGTAAGTCCATTTTGGGTAGCGTTGTTCTTTACCCTTATGTTTTTCGTTTATTTGCGTTTCAAATTCTATTACGCTTGTATATGCTTCTTGATATTCAAAATTAAAGGTTAAAATACTATTCGCCATATTTGTAAAGTTCCGTAAATTTTATTGTATGATTTATGTTGCAAAAATCTAATAATGAGTTATAATGTATATAGATAGATAATTTATTTAAGAAAGGCGGTTAAAATGATAAGACATTACTACCAAATCAAAAACTTAACTACTAACGAATTATTTTTAATGTTAAGAAGTGATTTTAAAAATAATTTTTATAAAAATGTAGTTAGCGGTTTTAACAAAAAACTTTATAAAGTTGTAAAAGTTTACTAAAAAAGGCGGCAAAATGAATATTATAGAAAAAGTTAGAAAAAGTAAAAATAATATCATAGAGGGCGCATGGTTAGATTTTATAGAATTTAACGAAAAAGACAAAAGAACAGAAAAAGCCTTAATAGACCAAATAGAACATAGTATATATGTTGCCCAAGAAAATTACGACCAATGGGGCAAAGATAGCGACTATTCTATACAATGTATTAACGGCGCTAAAAAGTTTCTAAAAAACATCAAATAAAGAAAGGCGGTATAATATGACACGCGGCGGGCAAAGACCGGGGGCGGGTCGCCCCATAAACAAAGACCCTAAAAAACATACGGTAAGGCTAACAGATTCCGAAAAAGATTTTATAGACTTTTCAAGAATCAAACTTATAGACCTACGCAAACTTAAAAAAAGTTTGTTAGTTATCTTTGCTATGCTTATATTCGCCATGCCGGGTTATCCTCTAACCTTGCAAGCGTCCGTAGAATATACGGTAGATTCTGCGCGTATAGTTGCTTTTGAAAATACCGACCTAACAATATCTAAAAGCGAATTTAACGGCGTTTTATCTGATATTTACTACTATTCAAATATAGAAGCAATAAAAGCCGGTAAATTAACGGCGGGTATCGGTTTTAGCCGTAAATTAGTACCTTTTTACGATAAAAATAATAAATTATCTTTTTACGGTGTAGTTACCGAAGACCAACCCAACAAAAAATTATACTATTCGCCGGCGGGTAAACTGTTAAAATATGAATTAAACACATTTAACGGCGTTTACCCGTATAAGACGATAGCATACGACACAAAAGGCCAATTATTAAATATTAACCTTGTTGTATCTGAACATGAAGCATTTGTATTTAACAAAGATAAAAAACTAATCGCGCATTGGTTATACGATAAATGCTATAACGAAAAAGGGGAAGTAGATTTAACTAAACGCCCCTAACAATATCGCGCATTTGGTGATTATTATTTTTTATACTGTCGCGTACTATCGGTACGCCGCTTTGCTTCATCCAATTAGTAAACATCTTTTGGCCTTGCGCCGGGTCTAAACTTTGAAAAACCGGCGTAATATTGTTTACTATTACGGGTTGTTGATTATTGCCGCCTACGGCTTGCGGGGCTTGTTGCGCGCCCGCGCCGCTTGCTATCATATTCCATAGGTTTTTTTGTTGTAACGGGTTTAATACCATTTCAGACCCATGGGCTATAATTGGCATTTCTTTAGAATAACTACCGGGTACTATACCGCCGTCCGCAAAAAAGCCTTTTATAAAGTTCGCGGCCGTTCCTAGCCAACCGCCACCGCCGGCAAGGTTTGTTATACCTTTTACCATGGCTAATTTTGCTTGTTCGGCTAACATTTGGGCTATCATTTTAGCAAAAGAAGTTTTTATATCGTTAAATATACTTATAAAACTATCTTTTAATGTTCTATTACCCGCCAAAAAGTCGCCTAAAGAATCTTGAAAACTACTACCGATACTACTAAATAAATTTTGCCAATTTTCCGATTCTGCTTTTATAGAATCGTTTACTATTTGTTGTTTTTGGTTTTCATATTCAGCCGTCGCTAATAATTTTTGTTGTTCTATTTCGGTAAATTTTTGTAAGTCGTTATTATATAATGCCTGTTGCTTATTTAGATATTCTAACCGTAAATTATATTTTTTTTCTTCAAATTCCAACAACTTTTTATAGTAATCGTCGTTTGATATTGCCCCGCGTTCTTTTTCAAGGTCTAATAACTCTTTTTCGCGTTGCATTTCTAAATTAGCCAATTCCGATTTATTGTTAAATGCGGCTAATTCCATTTCGCCTATTTGTTGTTGGTGTTGTTGTTCTAATTTAGTCCTTTCGTTTAATGCCTGTTGATATGCGGCCGTTCCTTGCTTTTCAAGCGCTATTTTTGCGTTTACCTTTTGTAATTGTATTTGGTATTCTTCTTCGGAATTTTTACGCACTTGTAATAATTCCGCGTCATATTGCGCATTTCTTAACGCTATGGCTTCTTTGCGCGCTCTTTCGGCCGCGCGTTCTGCTTTGTGTTTATCCGAATTACTAACAGTAGCCCCGCCGGTTGTTCTTGGGCGGCTTTGTTGTTTTTCTTCGTTTGTGCCAAAACCTACTTCGTTATTTTCAATTTGCTTTAACAATTTTTCGGCTTCAGCCAATTCTTTATTTATTCGGTCTTGGTCGCGTTGTACTGATTTTCTAACGCCATAGCGGCCGCCCTCAATATTTAACGGCATGCCGGTTCTTGCGCTATTGGCCGCTTGGCTCATTACATAACCGCGCCTTTGGCTATCAGCCTTTTTGTCTATTTTTTCTTTTTGTTTTCGTAGGTCTTCTACTTTGGCCGCTTGCGTAGTTAAATATATTTTCCTTGCAAGTTCTTTATTTACGCCTTGAAGTTTAATTATTTCTTTGTCGTATTCGCTTAATATATTTGGGTATTGTTCAATTAAAGCATTTACGGCCTTGTTTAATTCTTCTTCTTGCGTTACGCTTCGTTTTTTAACATCTATAAGCCTGTTAATAGTGCCTATATTATCGTCAATAGCGCGGCTTTGTTGGTCGTATTTTGCGTTTATATCGTCTAAAGCCTTGCCGGTTTCTTCTAACGAATTTTTATATGCAAATACGGCCGCCGTTACGCCCGCTATCGCTACCGCTATCCATGTAAAAGGGTTTGCCAATAAAGATACGGTAAACGCGCGTACTTGCACCGTTGCCACTTGAAACGCTTTAGCCAAATTACCCGCCGCCGCATATTGTAGCGCCGTTGCTTGGGTTGCGCTTGCGCTTGCTCTTGCTTCGGCCAATTTAGCCGTAGCGGAATTATAAGCCGCCGTAGTTTCTTTAATATATGCCGCGTTGCCCTCTAATTTTGCATAATATAATTCTATTTCAGCCGCCGCCGCCGTACTTGCCGCTTTTGCTTCCGCTAATTGCGCCGCTTCGGCCGCTCTTATGGCCGCTACACTTTCTATATGTGCCGTTGATACGGTACGGACTATAGCCGCTACACCTTGAAAACCTAATACCGCCGTAGTTAATGCAAGCGCCATATTTGTAATTGCGTTTATAGTTTGGTTGTTTACTTCCGTCCATGCGCCAATGGTTTTAACTACTTCGGTCGTATCGCGTATTACATCTATTTCGGCTTTGTCTAATTCTTTCAAAGCCGGCATAGCCCTATCCATAATAGTACGCGCCAAAATTTCTAAACTATCGGCCTTTGTTGCTTCCAAACCCGCTTTACTTTGGCTTTGGGCTTCCATCATGCCGTAGAATTTGCCGCCCGCTTCGGTAGCGTCCTTAAAGGCTTGTATAACCATATCCGTAGATATTTTGCCCTTACTCATGTCGTCTTTAAGTTGCGCTATACTTTTGCCGGTTTTTTCGGCCATTATTTGTAACGGGTTAAAGCCCGCGTTAATCATTTGTAATAGGTCTTGACCCATAAGACGGCCGGCGCTCGCACTTTGCGCAAATGCAAGGGTTAAACTATCCATGCGCGCTTGGTCGCCGCCTGTTATATCGCCTAACATTTTAAGGGTCGGTATTACTTCGTCTTTTGCTACCGCATTAAAATTTAACAATAAGCGCGCGTTATTCGCCAAACTGTCGGAAGTCATGGGGGTAGCATTTGCCAAGTCTTGAATATCATTTATCAGCCTTTGGCCGTCTTTTTCGCTTTGTAGCATTTTACTAAATGATATTTGGGCTTGCTCAAATTTTTTAGAAGCATTTATAGCAAAATCGCCCATACTTTTAATGGATATACCTAAAGCCGCGCCACCTAATACCCCGCCTATAATTGTTTGAAAACCTTTAAGCAAGTTAGTAGATTCGTTTAATTTGCTTTTTAATTCGGCATTGTCCATGCCTAAAAATATGTCTAACTTCTTTTTTGCCATTATATTAACCTAAAAAATTGTCTAAACTTTGTAACGCCTTATTTTCATTATCGGTATTTACGCCGCCGCCGGCGGTTTTCTTCATATAGTCCGTTCGGGCTTCTAATAGTGCATAAATCTTTAAGTATGTAGCCTTAAAAAACGATTCTTCACTAAAGCCCATGACCGAAACATAGATATATAGAAGTAAGCCCCATTCTATTTCATTTTTAGAATCGTCTTTATTTTCTTTAGCGCTTCCGCTACCATGCCGGTCGTTTTCTGCTTTTTTTTTGCGTCTGCTTTCGGTAGACTATCTAACAAACCTTTAGATATATTTAGGCTTATTTCTCTTAATAAATTGCCGTCCATTTCATATAATTGTTTTAAGTCTATTTCTTCTTTGATACTTACCGGGTCGGATATGTCAAAATCATTAAATACCAATGTACCGCACCATATCATATATATAATTGCTTCCATATCGGCATTTAATACCCTGTTTACCAAGTCGTACATTTCAATATTAAAGCGTTTTTTTAATGCTATAAAATTGCGTACTTGGAATTGTACCAAATATTCTTTACCTAAAATTTTAGCCTTAAAACCTTTGCCGGTTACTTTTTCTAATGTCATTTTATGCCTTTCTTTTTATTACAAAAAAAGGCGGCAATAAAAACCGCCTTTTTAAATCTACATTTAATTACTACGCACTAATAACGGGTATTTGTGTAATATCTGTTATTGCTTCGTGTGTTCTGCGTTCGCCAAATTTCTTATCATAAGTACGCGCTACGCCTTTACCGCTAAAACTACATACCATGTAGTCTTCTTCGGTGTATTCTTCCGAATAAGTGCCATTAACTTTAAATAGTACCCTATGATAGTCTTTTTCGCCTACGCTTCTTTCAGGCGCAAATTCTAACGCAAAATAGCCCGGTTCGTCGTTTGCGGTGTCGGGTGTTGTGTAAACTTCTGCGCCCGTTTCGCCTGTTTTTGTTGTTGTAGACCCGTTAATAATGTCTAAAACCGCTTGCGTAAATTGTGCGTTTCTAAATGATACTTCATAGCCTTTGCGTTTGTTGAAAGTATCAAGTATTACGCCGTCGCCTGTTAATTCTTTTTCGTCTTGAATTAAGTTAATTGTAATTTCTTTTACGCCCGGTACATCAACCGGCGCGCCATACTCTACCCCCGTAGAATCGTCTTTAAGAAGCGGGGATATCTTTAGGTCGCGAATACCTAAAGTAATCGTTTCTTTGCCTGTTACTGCTGTCATTTTTTGCCTGTCCTTTCCGTAGTTATACTACATTACTATATATTTGTTGTTCCCATTCTATATACCAAACTTCGCCGCTTGATATTTTTTCGTTAAATTCGTCTTCAGTTGCATAATTAAAAGCCGCTTTATTAAATACATTATTTGCGCCAAAATCATTATTATTTATGAATTTTGCCACCGCTAGCGCGGTATCTCTTACGCGGGTTTTTGCTACGCCGTCGGCCGTTTTTCTATATGATTCGCATACATACGCCCTAAAAGTTGCATTTACTCTAAATACTTCCCTTATAGGGTTGTTTGCGCTTTCAAAATTCGGTAATTGTATTAAAATTGCCGGTAATGTTATGTCGTTTTCGTCTTCTATTTCGTCATAATCGTATATATTATATGCCGGATATTCGGCCTTAAATGCGTCTATAATACTGTCTATTATGCTTTTATATTCTGATTTATTAGCCATTAACTTTTACCTAAATATTTAATACATTCTTTATCAAATCTAGCCGAAAAAGTGCTATAAAAGTTATCTACTTCCGATTCAAGTATAGGCGTTATTGCGTCGTCTATATCCGCTACTTGTTTTTGAATCGGTAAACGGGCGCTACCCGTTCGCTTAAATGCTACTTTACCGCCGGGGCTTCCGTCTTTTTTCTTTGAAGTGTAAATAAATGCCCCCGGCCTAAATTGTCTTTGACCGGCCGCGCCAAATTCTACGCCGCCGCGTCCATTCTTGCGTCTTTTACCGCCTTTTCGTATTTTTCCTATTTGGCGCGCGCGCCAATGTGTTAAGCCTACGCGATAAAAACCGTTAAAAATCTTTATTGTTAGGTCATTTATAACATATTGCCTAATTCTTTCTTTTAATTTCTTTTGCGATATTTGATATTCGCTATTAGCGCGTTTAATGACCTTTTTAGCAAAATCTTTAGCGCTCATTTTGAATACTTTTTTAGCAATATTTAGTAATTGGCGTTCGGTTAATTCAAGGTCTTTTACTAAATTATTTAATTGTGTATTGTCTATGTGCGCTTCAAACATATTTTACATTTTTCCTTGTTTACATAAAGGAATTTGACACATGCCCGTACCGTCGGTTTGGGGCTTTTGTGTAACTTCGTATGTAATGCCGTTTATTTCTACGGTACTTTCTTTACTTACATTTGTTACATCTGCTTCTACGCAAGTTAAGCGCGGTTGGGTATTATCTATATCCATGTCGCCTATTTCTTGCAAAAAATAGGCATTATCAAATATACCTTTAAGCGGTTGCCCCTGTGTGTCTTTGTCTATTGTAGTACCGTCCGGCAAGGTAAAAATAATTACCTCGCCGAAAGCCCTAACATAACTATATAAATTTTCGTTTACTGTCATTTTATTTAGATTCTTTTAATTTTTCTTGAATTTTAGCCCATAATGTTTTAGCGTCGTCGTTTTCTTCAACTTCTAACCCTAATTCATTTGCGTATTGTTCTAATTCAAGTTCTATAAAGTCTTGTAAATCTTCGTCGGCCGTATCTTCTTTTATTTCAATTTCGGCCGCTTTAGCAATTTCTTTTAATTCGTCTACCGATATTTTATTATCGTCGTCGCCGTTTGCTTCGTTTACCTTTGCTTTATATTGTTCGTAAGCGTCGGCAAGCGGTAAATTTTCCGCAAATGTTAGCCCGATTTCTTCAGCCTTTGCTTTAAGGTCTTCAATTACGCGCGCTTCTAATTTTTCCGCGCCTATTGCATTATTAAATTTTACCCCTAATTCTTCAGCTATCTTTTTAACCGCGTCAATATCTATAGACGGTTTTTTATCGCCTTTGCCGGCGTTTTCTTCTACTTTGCCGTCAAACTTAATAGCGCGTTTTCTTGCTATTAAGTTTCTTGCTTCGGCTTCGGTTACTGTATATATGCCCTTATTTTCGTCATCCGGGCTTGCCGGTCTTCCCGCTACAATAACGGCCGATAATAATTTAATAGTTTGAGTTTTCATTATTTTAGCCTTTCTTTTAATTAGTACCATTAAATAAATATAACCCGCCGGGGTTAAACCCCGGCAAGTTATTTTATCCTTTATCTACTCCCAAAATCTTTTAGGCGGTGTGTTTACCGTAACAGAAAGATTCAGCGTGGCGTGCGCCAAAGTCTACATCTTGGAAGCCTGTAACTTGTATAGCGCCCTTATTAGAATATGTGTAAGGGTCTACCAAAATTTCAAGACCGCCAAATAGACCTACTATAAAGTCAGCCCAATTACCCAAGAATACATCACCCGTATTTACTTGGTTTGTTACCAATGCTTTATAGCCGTTAATTTGGTTTCCGTCTTCCCAAATCGGCGCGCCGTTTGTGCCTGTAAATTTCTGCGTAGTCTTACAATGTCCTTTAATTCCGGCATTGACAATATACGCCATAGAATCTACGGCCGCATTATCTAGGCCTATTTGTGTTTCCATGTCTACTAATTCGGCGTAAGTTGGTTTGTTTGCGGTTGCAAAGTTTACGGTATTTACGCCGGTAGTACCTGACAAGCCTAAAGGTTGGTTGCTAGTGCCTGACCCATATAAAGCGGCTTTATCCAATGCAAGCGCTAAAGCGGTTGCAAGGTCTTCTCTTACAAATGCTTCCATATCTAAAGTAGTTTGCTTTAGCATATTTCTTGTTACATAAGTATTGCCCGCTACTGTCTTCATTCTTAACTGCAAAGTGTCAAATGTTGCGTTAGAAGAAGTTGGCGCGGTGTCTTCCCCTACCCAATAGCCTGTAGCGCCGGCGGTTTGTCTAGGAATATCAACATTACCTACTAAACCATTTAATTGTCTTGCAACTTGTAAAATTACGGCCTTATTGCGTAACAACTCAATAAATGACCCCATTTCTAAAGTTGTAGGAATTAGCGGCGCGCCTACTGTAGTATTGATAGCGTTTTTAGGCGCTAAAGGTGTTACTAACGCTTCAGCCGGTATAATAATACCTTTGTTTTTTACGCCGTATTTGTCGGCCGCTTTGCTACAAAATTCTAACTCTTTTTCAGCCGCTTTTTGTGCGCCCGAATCGGTTGGGTTAGCCATAGCATTAAGCAATTTAACAAAACTAAAGTTTCTTGCTTCTTCTACGCTCATGCCGATACCAAAACTAGATTTAACATCATTTGCTACCGGGTTAGAATCTTTAACGCCCAAACCTTTAATTAGTTCATTCTTAAAGTCTTCTACGCTTTTGCCGTCTTTCACAAACTGCATAGCCTTTTCTTGCGCTTTGTATTCTTCGCCAAGTTTAATAATGTTTTGTACTCTCTCTTTTTCGGCTTTAACTTGGTCTTTAGCGTCGTCGCCGTCTTGGGCTTTCATAGCCGCGCTAATCATAGCCTTAATTTGTTCGTTGTCCATACCCGCTTTTACTAATGCGGCATAATCAAGACCGCAAGCGGCGCATAATTTTTCTAAATCCATGGTTTTCTTCCCTTTCTTATTACCATTTGTTACTACATTTATATTTATTACTGTCGGTACGCTATTAGCGGGTTTACCCTCGCCCGCCGGCCTTGATTCCGTTTTGTTGTACCATTCAGCATTAAATTTTTTATAATTTTTTATATTGATTTTTTGGCCGTTAATTTCTAAAGTATCGCCGTTAATACATGCGCTTACTTCGGTTTCTTCTATTTCGTCGGCAAAACCTTTAGCCACCGCGTCGGAAGCGCTTAACCAAGTTTCAGCCGCCAAAAGTTCTTTTATTTCGTCTTCGGCCATGCCTGTTTTATCTACATAAGCCGTTAGCATGGCTTCTTCTACCTTGTTAAGTGTTTCTATTGTCTTCGCCATGTCGTTTGCGTTGCCCGCCGTTGCCGTCCATGGTTTATGAATCATTAACATAGAATTTTTAGGCATAATAACCTTATCGCAAGCCATTAAGACTAACGAAGCAATAGAAGCCGCCAAGCCGTCTACATAGCCTACTACTTCGGCTTTACATCTTTTAAGCATTGAGTAAATCGCCTGACCCGCGAATACATCCCCGCCGGGGCTATTTATTCTTACGCGTATTGTTTTTGCGTCTTCTACTTCTTTTAATTCGTCCGAAAATTGTTTAGCCGTTACATCAGACCATAACCCGTCTTCACCTATAACCCCATATAACAATAATTCGGCTTCTTTTTCTTGTTTGTCGTTTATGCTATTGCTAAACTTCCAAAACTTACCGCCTTTTTTGTCGGTTTTTTCGCCCGCTATACTTGCATATATTCTATTTTGCGGGTGTTCTTTCTTCTTCGTTTTCGCTAACATCATTTATTACCTCGTTTTCGGTCAAAATACCCTTACTTTTTAATGTTTTATTTTCTTCTTCTACTTCGTTCCATACTTCGTCCGGGTCGCGGCCAATTTCTCTTATTACATCTGACCGGCTACGGAAGCCGTTTTTAACTGCGATACTTGCGCTATTTATATCTTTAACCGGGTCTACCCAAGACCAACGGCGCGCCGTCCATGATATTTCTTTATATTTTTCTATGCGTTCGGGTTTCAAATAGCCATTACCGCACTTGATTTTAGAAAATAGAAGCGAATATTTTAACCATTCGTTAAATATGCGCTCTGAAAAGGTAAATATAAACCATTCTTGTAGACCTTTCCATACTTCGCGTTCGTCTAAAATTCCTTGCCTTAAAGAAGAAAAATTAACGCTTGATAAATCGCCGGATATTGAAGAATAACCCGCACCCAAGCCCATGGCTATACCGCGTAACATAGCCTTATCAAAACTATCAAATTCGCCGTTAGGGTAGTTTGGGTCAAACTTTTTAATGTCATAGCCGGGCGGCAATTCTTTAAAAGTTGCCGGCGTTGCTTCTATGTCCATGTCGTATGTTTGGCTGTCTTCTTCGTCTTCGTCGTATGCGTCCGGGTCTGCGGGTGTTGTAATAAAGCCCATTTGGCAAGCGCCCGCCCTTGCGTGTTCTACGGCCGCTTCTTCAAAGCCGCCTAACATATACATGCGCATTAAGGAAGTAGCCGACCAAGGTATACCCCTTTTTTGGTCTACATATTCAGATATAAAACCATGTATAATATCGTCGGCCGGTATTACTTCGTAAGGTTCGTTGGCGTATGTATAATTGCGCCATTCGTCGCTATACTTCTTTATGTAATAATTTAAGGGTTTGCCATATTTATTAAATTCAATACCGAATCTAATATAATTGCCATTGGCTAAAACTTCATTTTTTTTGATGTCTAAACGGCGCGGGTCTATCAACTGCAAGCCAAAACCCCAAGCGCCCGCGTCTTTACCTCTTACTATTCTTAATAAGCCTTCGCCCTCGCGGTTGCAAGTTGTAATAAGAAGTTTAAAAAGGCCGTTTAAGTTCATTTTGCCGGTAATATCGCAAACTTTAGACCATTCGCCCCACGCATTTTCTATTGCTTGGTTTGCCACTTCGTCTAATTTTCCGTTTGCGTCTTTTGCTTGCGCTTGCGGCCTTATACCCGTATCGCCTATTACATTGTCTTTTAATAATGTATTGAAGCGTCTATAATATGGGTTGTTCATGTATTGTTCGCATGACTTTGCTACAAGTTTTTCGGCGTATTTTTCTATAATTTGGTCGCTTGTATACTTGTAGTTAGTCCATGAAAAGGTCATGTTATTAGCATTTGCCGCCGCATAGTTTTTAGGTTGCATTACGATATAATGACCTTTAGCGCTTCTTGTTTTATTCTTATGTCCTGTTAAAAAGTCTAAAATGTTCATTAAAATCTATACCTATAACTCTTAAATTTTCCGTTTTTTCTCATTTTTTGGCGCGCAACTTCGCCCCTATAGTAATCGCGGAAGCGGCGCAACTCGTCAAAAGTATGTTTAGTAATTTCGCGGTTAGCAATTTTAAGGGTTTTATATTCGTCTAATAAGCGCCCCTCTAAAACTGCTTCTATCGCTTCTAACATCTTTTCGGCGTGCGTTTTAGTTTCTTCGGTTGTTTCTTGTGTTATTTGTTCTTCGTCTGACATCTTAACCCCGCCATGCTTTCGCATAATTGCTATTTGTACTTATTTTTGCGCGGCGTTTTTTGTGCATTGTTACCGCGTAATTATCTTTTGGCGCTTCGCCTTGGTTTGTAGAATCGGCATTTAATTTAGCCTTTAATGCTTCTAATTTTGTTTTTATATTAGTTGCTTTCAAGCGTTCCCCGATTCTTTCAAAATTAGGGTTTTTAATTTTTAAGGCCGCATAAGAATATACCGAAGTGTCTAAAACTTCGTTACGCGGTCTAATCTTTACCCATGACCGTTTCGGGAAGCCTTTAGAAAATTTGGTTACTAATTTTTCAGCCGTTAAACTGTCAAAAAATACGCGGTCGCATACATCTTGTTTGAAGTGCATATAACCGCTACCAAATTCGGCTATTTTTAAGCGGCCAAAAATCGTACTTTTGGCTTGGTCTACCCCTACCGGGAATAGTCTAACGGTTCTATGAGATTTACCGCATTTTACTTTACTTTGTGCGCCTATAATTGGTATATTTTCGCCGCCTACACCTTTTACGATAAATACATTTTGGTTATATCGTTTGCGGCCGTAATCGTAAACGGCTTGCGTTTTATGGCCGCCGGAATCTATACATGTAGCGCTTATATTCAACCTTGCGCCCGATTCATGTATAAAGTCTTTTGCTAAAAGGTCGTCTAATTGTTGCCATACTTCGGGTTGGTCGGGGTCGCCATAGATTTTAACATAATCTACTACCCATGATTCTTCGCCCTTGCCCCAAGCGTCTATCTTACATTCTAATCTATCGTCTTGCGTATCTACGCCCATAGTAAGAATTAAGCCGCCGTTAGGTACGGTTTTATAATTTTCTACCCTTTGTTCTAATGCGCTTGCTTCTACGCTTTCGCCCTGTTCTTCCCAAGTTTCGCCAAGACATGTGTTTACCCAAGTTTTTAATTTTTCCGGGTCGCCTTTTGCATTTAGAAAGTCTTGTACTATGTCGGTTATCTTACGCCAAGGGCTGTAAAATTCGTTCAAATGAAAACCGGCTACACCCTTAAAAGGCTTTTCGGCTTTCCAATAACCCAACCTTATAGCCCTTACCCTATCCGTATCGGTTAAATGCGCCCTACAATGTTCGCATTCATAATAGGCGCTTGAAGCGTCGTTATCGTTAAATTTAACTTGCGACCATTTTAAGCGTTGATACTTTCCACAATGCGGGCAAGGTACATAAAAATAGCGTTGGTCTGATTCTTCAAAAGCCGCTTCTATTCGGCTTATACCTTTTAAAGTTGGCGTACTAAAAAGCCCTATTTTTTTATTCCAATAAGTAGTAGTACGCTTAATAGCAAGGTTTACGGGGTCGCCCTCTGTACCCGCGCTTGCCGGGTAGCGGTCTACCTCGTCGCATAATACTATTCTAATCGGCCTTGAAGCAAGCCCCGCCGGACTATTCGCCCCAACTATTGTAATATGGCCGCCGGGGAATAGTTTATGCAAAATTGTATTTTTACCGTCTTTTGCTTTTGATTCCGTTACTTTATCGGTTAAGCATGGGTTATCTCTAACCATTGGCGCTAAACGGTCTTTAGACCATGTTTGTGCCATTTCTAAAGTCGGTTGTAGGTTTAATATTGTACTTGGGTCTTGGTCTATAAAATACCCTACAATATTGTTTAATATCTCGGTTTTACCAACTTGGGCGCTTGACATAACTACAACGCGTTCAGTTGCGGGGTCGCTAAAAGCGTCCATAATTCCGCGTTGATATTCTGCGCGGTCGGTTTTATATTTACCGGGTTCGGCCGACGCTTCCGGGCTTAAATAGCGCTTTTCGTCTGCCCATTCCGATATTGTCAATTTTGGCGGGCTTTTCCAAACGCCAAAAGCGTTTTTAATTATCGCCCGTATTTTCGGTATCTCTTGTAACTGTATCATTAAAAACCGGCTCTATTAGTTCGTTCAATGCTTCCGTTATTCCGTTCGTTAATATTTCTTCTATTTCGTTCGGGTTTTGCGCTACCGATATTTGCGGCGTAAATTTACGCGGAAGCGCTAATAGTTTTGCGCGGCAATTACCTATACTTTTTTCTATCTCATTTTGTACCAAATCGGCTTGTAAATATAAGCCTTGTTTTATTTTTAAGTCGTATTCTATGCGGTCGGCTTCAGCCTTTGCTTTTCTTGCCCGTTCGTAGCGTCCGTCTAATTCTTCGTCTTCGCCATTCGTAAATTCGTTATAATAAAAACTTTGAACACATGCGGGAATATCGTAAGCGCCTTGCTTATCCGGCGCGGGTAGTATTCCGTCTTCTACTAATTGTTGTATTCTTCGCGTAGATATTCCAAGAATTTCGGATAATAAATTAAGTTTTGATTTTACCGCTTCTAATTCTGACATGCGAAACGCCCATAACCTTTATTTACAAGCCTTTGAAACGAAAAGCGAAACGAATATTTTATATATCAATTCGCCAAAAGCCAAATATAACAATAACTACAAGGTAAAAACGAAAAACGAAACGAACATTTTAACTTATACCTAGAAAAAGCCCGCGCATTTGCTGACCCGCATGACCTTGGGGGTCGGGGAAGTACCTAACCCGCCAAACCCGTTGATATTATTGAGTTTTCGCCGTTTTCGTTATTTTTGACCCTTTCGCCCTCGCTTTTTGTGTGCTTGTAAGTAGATACCGCCCCGCATGGGGGCGGTTGTTACTCTTTAATAGGAGTTCTACATGAAAAAGAAGCCCGATAGCGTTGATATGCTAATAGTGTAAAGTCTTCAAGACTTAAACCATTTAACACCGCTTTAATATCCTGTCTTAAATACGATTCGCCGCGGGTGTTTACATCATCATAACACCTAGCGCATAATGGCAAGGTGTAATAGTCTTTCGTGTACGGCTTCTTCAAATGGTAAACCATACCGCCGCGCGCGCCGCACTTAATACAAGTTTGTTTACTCTGATATAACAAATAACCCGAATCAAAGTTATTTATGTCCGCGTTGCGCATAACATTTAATTTATGTTTATCTATGTTATGCGTCCAACTATAGCGTAATTCGGGGGGTAATACAAACCCCTCAAATATAGGGCTATTATCTATAAATGTTATAATATCGTCAATAAACGCGGCCGCTTCGGCCTTTGTCATTGAAGATAATGTTTTTAAATATGTAATTTGTTTTCCGTTTGGTAGCGTTATATTTTGTACGCGCCCGCACTCTTGATATAACCAATCTTTTATCATGTAGGCTTCGTATTGATAGCCTAAATTACTAAAGAATCGTATAAGGCATTTAATAAGACCGCCAAATATAAAGCCAAGTTGTTTTAATGTTTTTTCTTGCTTTACTTCTTCGTACTCTATATGTAATATCGTACCGTCTTTATAATTCCTATACGCGTCGTTTAGTATGTTTTTTAGATAATGTTTATTAGATACGGTAAATTGCATTAACTAACTACCCGTATCGTTTGGTCTAATTTGAATTGTCTAACATTGTTAAAATCTTTTACCCAACCGCTTTTAGAAGCGTCGGCATAAGTCCATGACATATTCCCTTTTGTGCCGTATTTGGGTTTTAAGTCCGGGGTTTCGTAGTACGCTTCTTTCTCATACTTCTTAATAAACCTTGCCACCTCTTTAGAGTTCTTGGGCTTGCGTTCGCTATATTTGCCGTCTTCTATTCGGTATTGTTTTACAATAACTTTAAGCGCGCCGCATTTCGGGCATTGGCCTACTTCTAAAGTCCTATGCTTATGCGTCGTATTATCATATAGTCTTAATGTTCTATCAGCGCGAAAATAAGCGCTACAACAAAATAACAAGGCGTACTACCCCCTATTTGTTTTTAGCGACACCGTTAATATTTACATTCCGCATTGGTAATACCTTAAAAGGAATAACGGACAACTAAAATTTTTAACTTATCATATATTAGCGTGGGAATTTAATTTACACAATATAGTAATTAACTTAATTCATTTGCATTAGTTTTGTCATACAAACCCGCATGCCATGCCTGTTTCAAGAAAATTATTTTATATTTTTCAATTCCCCATTTTTTTAAAAAATTTTCTTCGCTCATACCGCTACTTGCGTCGTAATTCATTTGCGCCGGTACTATAATAATCTTTTGCAAATACTCTATACGCGCGTAAAATTCGGGGTTATTCTTGCGTATTGATTTTTCTATAAAATGGTGTGCATGGTATTGCGCATGGTCGTAATCTGCTACGCTTGTTAATTCCCCTTTCGGAATCGGTTTTAATGTTCTGCTAAACAAATCAAAAAAGAAAAGCGGATAATTATTTATATCCGCGTTATACATACTTCCCAAATTTACCCCCTAATCTCGTTTCGTTTTCTTATTATGTATTCTTTGATAAAATTTATTGTCATAGCACCATGCCTGCTTTCTCTTATACACATAGCATGCGCGCTTCCGTCATTAAATCTAACTATTATTAGTTTTTGTAATTCATTTTGCGTAAATACATTCTTTTTTACTTCTACGCTGCATGCGCCTATGGCCGCTAATGCGTTACCCAAATAATTACATATATCGTTGTTATTTGTGTCTAATATTTTTTCTTCGCCTGTTAGCATTTTACCCCCTTTTACCAATTTACCTTATATTCTTTTTTGGCCGGGCGCTTTATATCCTTGAATCTATTACGCTTTATTTTACGCAATACTAACAATACTTCCATAGCGGCATACTTCCATTTTAATAAATCGTCTTGCATTATTTTATTATTCGTAGGCCTTAAATTGTCGTTTTCGTCGTATAGTTCGGTATATAACCACCCGTAGTGATTCTCGTATATTGTTATTTGATTATTCAAATACTTTAATAGTTTATTTGCCATTTTGCCCCCTTATCTCGTAGGCCGTACCCTCTTTGTTTAGTATTTCGCTTATTAGTTGCCTTTTGGCCGGTAATGTCATTTTGTTTATTATTACATGCGTTATTTCTTCCGGGGTCATATCTGACAATAATAGCGTTATTACTTTATCGGTCTTAATTGTTTCTTTGCTCATGTCCGTTCTTTTCCTTTCTTCCATATACCTTATTATTTGTTTGTAATTATGACTAAACATTTTGCCACCTACATACATTCAAACATCACTAATATTAAAAGAATTTTAGCCCATAACGGCAAGGGCGCAAATACGCCGGTAATAAACATAGCCGCAATTATAAAACACCCGCACCCGCTTTTAGATTCGTTAGCCATTGTTAGCCCTTTCTTCGTGTTCTATTTTCTGCGTTTTTCTTAATATTGATTCGTGTAAACATTTTTCGCATATATAAGTAGCGTTAATTTTGCAATTCTTACAATGAATCAATACTAATTTTTGTATTTCTTTTAATACTTGTTTATATTTTTCTATTTCTTCAGCCGAATACCATGTAACGGGTTGGCCTTTATAGTCTTTAGTGTTCCAAATTCCCATGCCTGTTAGTCCTCTATTTCTTCTTCGTCTTCAAGTTCTAATATATGCTTTTCAAAATATTCTACTTGCTTTTGTTTACATTCGTCGCAATAAAAATAATCATTTTCAAAACAGCGCTCTATATAATCAAAATCAAATTTAAAATTACTTTTAGTTAATTTTTTACCGCACCTATGACATTTACCGTTATTTATCCATATTTGGGCTTTATTATATTTACTGCCTTTAGATTCTTTTAGGTATTCTTTTAATTCTTTCCATTTTCCGGGCGCTTCATTTATGCCGCTATTTATATATAGCCCGTTATCATATTCCCATTTTATATATTCTGTTAATTTACCGTCTTTATTAGCGTAATAACATTCGGTAAGAGTTAAAAATATAACAAATTCACGCTTTTTTAATTCTCTAAATTTCATGCCGGTATTACCTCGCTATTTTCGTAAATATTCCCTACTATGGTTAATTCTTCGTCTTCGTATGCCCCTAGCGGCCACCGCCGTAATTTATCTTTTTTGCTAAAATGTATTGTATATGTTTGGTATTCATATACTACAAAACCTATTTTATCGTTTGATAACTTTACAATATCGCCGCTATATATTGGCTTACCGTCTTTATCATTTTTGCCACTTGAAAACATAATTATAAAATCATTTGGCCTACATTCTTCTACATTTTGTATTTTATGGTCGTAATTCTTAAACAATAGGCCGCCTTGTAATGTATCGCCATTTATTAAAGTCGGGTTGTTGAAATACATTAACTTCTTTTCGCCTTTATGCCATATTCTTATTTTTAATTCGTCAAAATAGTTATCTAATAAAAGCATTATTTTAATACCTCGTTAATTTTTTGTTGAATCTTTTTTATATCATTTACCGTATATGTAATATCGGTATTATTAGCGTTAAAATTTATTTGATGTTCGGCAATATTCCATATTTGTTTAAGAATATATTTACTATTATTTAATTCTTTTTGTAAATCTTTGTTTTGGTTTACTACGGCGTTATATTGAGTTACGGCCGCTTGCAAATCACTTTTTAATTTTTGGTTTTCTGCTTCTAAATTGTTTATTTGGTCTACGCTTAACATTCTACTACCTCTTTTTCTAAATATTCTTTAACCCCTTGGCCGCAATTCTCGTTACATTCTTCGCACCCTACACACATAAAACATAAACTAGGTACGATATGCGGGCTTACCGTTGCTTCTTTACCCCAAGCGTCCGCATCCATACTTTGTATTTTGTCTATATTGCGTTTTTTGCTTTTAATAATGTCGGGTTTTACCCCCTTAAAAGAATCAATAACCCTTTTAAGGCGCGCTATCTTTTCGCCTTTTACCTTTGTTACTTGACTATGAAGCCCGAATATTAGTTTAAGTTGTTCTAACATTATTTCAGTGTCGGCCATTTCTTCGGCCAAATGTTCTATATTACCTTTGCCGCGCAAAATTTTAGTAATTTCTTTTTGAAGTTCGCTACATTCTTCTAGCGCTACTATCATTTGCGCCGATTCGCCAAAAGTGTTTATAGCCTTTTTGTATATGTCAATATCTGCCATTTTTAACCGTCCTTTCTTAATCGCCATAAAGCGCAATTATGCCATGGTGGCATTCTTCGCAACTGTATTTTATGTTATGGTCTACAAAATCAACCGTAACTAAACAACTACTACCAGCGGGTATATAATTACCGCAAAAATAACATTTACGGGCTTTTTTAGTCCTATGTACTAATTTTGTTATACCCTCGCCGGTTTTATCTACATACTTTACCGGCTGATTACATTTTTTTACTTCGTCCGGGAATTTATTAAAATTTCTTGATTCTCTATTTTTACATTTATCCGTATGCCATTTGCATTTATAGCATTTGTACCACATTTTTAACCGTCCTTTACTTCTTCTTTTATATATTTGCCTAAACTATGCAAGGTTGCGCAATTATCGCACCTTATCCAAACATCAGCCGGGTTTAATTCTTCCCCGTCTTCTTCGTCTATTTCCGGGGGTACATATTCCCATGTAGCCATGCCGGCTTCTTTAAGGTCTTGGCCGCAATTCCCGCAAATAATATGTAATCTATCGTTTACCATTGGCCGTACCTCTCTAATTTTTCTTTACACTCGGCGCATATTACATTACCTTTTACAAAGTCGCAAGCGTCGCTACTTTCATCTATAAAGGCCTTGCCGTCGTCTATTTCGTCTTGCGTAATTTGGCTTCTACATTGTTTACACTCAAACCACCAACACTTATTTAATAATTCCGTTACGGGTATTTTTTTAGAATCTGCGTATTTATCCCAACTTTTTACGCGTTGCGCCCGCAAGTCGGTATATTCGCAGTCGTTAAATTCCCATGTGTTTATTTCGTTACTTTTTGCTTTGCCGCTTGTTTCTGCAAATGTTACGCTAAAATGTTCACATAGTTGGTCTTGTACTATATAAGCCTTTAATTTTCCGTTTTCCATGTTTAGATTCCTTTTATTTGTTTTGCTTGCTTAATCGGTAAAAATATTACTTCACTATCCGGCATACTGTTAATAAAATTACATGCTTTTATTCGTATTGCCGCTTGAAATTCCGCTTTTGTTATTTCTTTAGATTTTTTATAAAAATCTAATACTTTTGGACGCGATATATAAACCGCAAACCCAAAACCATGCGTGCCTTGATGTTCTAAAGATATTACATATTTAGGCTCTAATATTGCGAATATAGCGCCGTCATGTGTTTTACCAAAATACGGGTAATTTATTTTGTATTGCATGCCTGTTTTCCTTTCAAATAGTCCGTAAAGCGTATAAATGCTTTTACAAACGGTTGTATGTTCGTATCGTCAGCCCAACCGGCAAACCCTACAAAATCGCGATTAAAACTAATTGCTTCGCGGCCGTTAAAATAGTGCGAATCAACAAATATATAGGCGGTTTCTAATTCGCCGTTGTCTTTTTTGTTAAATATCGGTAAGTATCTTTTTAGGCCGTTGCGGTCGCTTATGCGCATACTTGCTATACCATGCGTGTTCGGGTCTTTTACTTCTTCGCTAAATTTTTCTAATTCTTCAGCCAACAAAGCCAAAAGCATATAAAAATCTTTTTCTTTTATGTCTGAATATGTTAGCCCCGCTTCTTCAAAATGGTTACGGGCGGTTTGCCTATAGTCTTCGTATACTTCCATTTTTACCCCCAATATATCTTTAACCCGCCTTGTACGGGCGTTGCTCGGTAGCCGGCTTCTACTGCAATTTCCTTTATGTACTCTAATAGGTCAAATGAACATAAAAAAGTACATTCGGTTTTGCCTTTTTTAATAGCCTTTTTTATTGATTCGTCTAAATCTTTTTCGGCGTTTATTGCCTTATTTTCTATACTTTGTTCTTTTGCCTGTTTTGCGCTAATCATTGTTTACCCTCGCTTTTATTGCTTTGTTTTTTGCTTTTGCTATTTGCGCTTTTACCGGGCGCGGTACGCTTTTATAAAATTCCTTTAAGTCTTTATAATCGCGTCTTGTTTGTTCGGGTTTTATACCCTTTCTAATTCTCTTTGCTATTGCGTTTCTCATTGTTTGCCCTTTCTTTTTCTTTTGCTTTATATGCCTTATACTCTTTATCTAATTCGCCGCGCTGTATAATTGCGTCTACTTTTTGCCTTGCGCGTATAAAATACGGAATATTTACCCCGCCCAAACGGTCTAACGCTTCATATTCGGCCGTAATTGCCGCCAATAAATACGCTTCTTTCATTCTGTCCGTTACCCTAAAAGGTATAATGTTTACGCCCATGTTGTTACCTCTCTTTCTTAAACTATGTTTAACTTCATTACTAATAAGCCGTTTTCTGCAAACATTTTTATATTTTCGTCTTCGTCGTCTATTGCTATTTGCGGGTCGTAATATTCGCGAATTAGTCTAAAGTGTTCGGCCTTAACTTCGGCGGCCGGTCTTGAATCGCCTATACGGCGCATGTATAAATCGCCAATAAACCCTAAATCGGTACGCAAACGAATTTTAGTATTTAGTCTTATTGCTTCGCTTCTTACCGTTGAAAATATGATTTTATAGCCGGAATCGTGTAGGCTTTTCAATACTTCGCCCAAAGTCCAATTAAAACCAACCTTGCCGCGGTCGTTAGCGTATGTTTGAAAATAACGCCATTTGTCGGCTTCGTTGTTTGTGTTTTCTTCCGCTTCCTTTAATACTGCGCGGGTATCTAATAAACACCCGTCTATATCGCATATAATCGCTTTTGGTCTTCTCATGCCTGTATTTCCTCTAATAAGTTTGTTTGTACTAACATTTCTTTAGGTGTAATAAGTTTTGTTTGTCTTATATGGTCGGCGTAGCGCTCTTGCGCTAACGGTATTATTTCCGGGTCAAAGTCCGAACATATAAAATCAAACCCTTTATTATATGCCGCTATTGCGGTCGTAGCGCTTCCACAAAATACATCTATAATTACCGCACCGGGTTTTAATTTGGCTTTATCTATACACCATTCCATTAACTTTATAGGCTTCTGGGTATCGTGTATTTTTTTAGGTTCGTCGGCCTTAAATTGGCTTCTACTATAATCAAATATGCGTAATGCTTTGTCGTATGATGTGTAGGCTAATTCGCCGTCAGCCAAACTAAAGCCGCGTTGGCCTTTATTCCAAACTAAATAACATTGGCTAGGGTCTAAAATATCGGCGTAATAATTCCCGCCCCATATTATTTGATTTTTTGATACTCTGATAACTTCGCGTATCAATTCGGGCGCTACGCGTTCTTTATCCCATGTTTTTTCTGACCCGCCGCGGTCTACCCAACTGTATTTAGTCTTGCTTAAACCTTTGCCGCCTAATTTTCTTTTTAATTGACCGGTATAATCTATACCATAGGGCGGGTCAATTAATGCAAGGTCTATACATTTATCGGGCATTAAAGCCAATAATTTGGACGCTTCAGCGCAAAATATTTTATTTTTAATATTCTCTATCTTTATCATGCCCGCTTTTTCGCCCTCTTTTTTGCCTTGCTTTTACTTGTTTCAACTTCTTTTAATTCTTGAATTGGTATAAAAAATTGCAATTCGGAATTATAGCCATTTACTATAAAGTTTTTATAATTGCCGGTTTTTATGGCTTTTTCTACGCGAATTTTGTATAATTTATCGCCAATTTTGAAGTATATATAATCGCCTACGCGTAGTTTGCCAAATATAGCCCCGTTTACCCCTAATTCTTGGGTTTTATTCATAATGTGTAATTTAGGGTTTATAAACTTCCATAAGACATATTTGCCGTTATCCGGGTTGTAGTATAAGTCGCCTATTTGCTTCTTTTCTGCGCCAAATACCTTAAAAAACTTTGTACCGTAACCGTCGGATATATGGCATATTTTGAAGCCGTCATATTGGCCGGATATTTCACGCGCTAATATTTCGTTTTCCGTTACTTCAAATGTGTATTTATGGCCGTTTATTATTCTAATTTCTTCCATGTTCTAATTCCTGTTTGAAAGTGTTATAAAAAATACATAGCGCTACTCTAAAATTGGTTTTTGTTGTCGGAATCGCTATTTTTTGGCTTAAATTTGTCATATAGACCTTAACCGTATTTCGCGATATTTTTAGTTTTTTCGCTATTTGCGCTACATCATTCCCGCGCGATAATGCCCGTAGGGTTTGTAATTCCCTATTACTTAATGTTTGTTGCGCTATTTCCTCTAACTTCTTATTTTCTAAAAAATCAACTATATCCAACGTTCTAGCCCCGTACTTTCTGCGCTATTGGTCGCCGTCCTTATTGCGCTTATTTGTTACCTTAATTTCTTCTACCAAAATATAGACGCTTGCGCGGTTGTTGCCGTTTTCGTCTTGGTAGGTATCTTTTTGTAATGACCCTTGAATACATACAAGCGCGCCGGTTTTTGCTACTTCCGCTATAAATTCGGCTTTTTTGCCCCACGCTACGGCTTTATGCCATGTTACTTCTTCGTCCTTTTTCTTAGCGTTATAGCGGTTTACACCTATTGATAAATCTACTTTTACGCTACCCGATTCAAAATACTTTACTTTCGGGTCTTCGCCTAGTCGGCCGCTAATGCAAATTGTATTTATATCGCTCATGCCTGTTTACCCCCTTTGTTTTTCTGCATTTCGTTTACTTTGCTTTGAAAACCCCAAAGCATAGACTTTAAGGCTTGATAAAAACCCGCGTCGGGGTCGTTATCCTCTAAATATTTTTCTATCGCCATTTGTGCGAATAATAGCGCGGTTAAACCTATCCACCCCCATGTTTTTGTTGGGTATGATTCCGTAAAATAATTGTTTATTTTTACTAATTCCCTTGCTACTTCTTTATTGTTTTTATAGGTGTTTAAGTCTATTACCATGCCCGCCCCCTTAATGATTCGCCGTTAAATTTAATTTGTATAGCGCAAATATCTTTAAGGCGGTCTAAAACTGCGCCCCATTCGTCTATTTTGCTTAACCTTGTAAGGCTTTCGGGGTTGGCGGTAAATGCCACCGTAACTTGATAATTTAAAATCGTATCAACTATTCTAAAAGCAATTTCTTTACGCCTGTCGGTGTAGTTTTCGCGGCCTATATCGTCAATTACAATAAAATCAAATTTTACAAGCCACATTAAAAGCCCAAAAATATCGCCGTTATTATCAAAACTATATTTAGTAAATTTTTCCATAAGCGCCGACATAGTTATAAATAGGCAATTATACCCGCGCCCCAAAAGGTCATTACATACGGCCGCTAGCATGGTAGTTTTACCCGTACCGGGTTTACCTATTAAAAATATGCCCTTATGGTCTTCTTTATTGAAGTCTTGCGCGTATTTCTGCAAGCGCTTTAATTCTTTTTCGTTGCCATATTCAGCCGCTTTTTCTTGCAAATTGCTAAATGTTTTTTGCTTAAAATATGGGGTCATTAAAGAATTTTCAAATTTTTTAGCCAATAATTCTTTATTGCGCGCCGCTTCTTTTGTCGCCTTTTCGCGTTCGCGTTCTAATTCTTCGCAATTACATGTAGGTACTTGTACCCGTAAAACCCTTTCGCGTTCCGTACCTTTAAATATAATTTGTTCATGTATGCGGTATTCTTTGCCACATTTTTTACATTTATCTAATTTAATTTCTTTTGCGTTCAAAATATCGCCTATTGTATTCATTTGCCCACCTCGCATGTTGGTATTCCTAAATCAAATTCGCCGCTATTTTCTTCCGGCCTTATATATGCGTCATATTCGCCGTTAAGAATTGCCGCCCATTTACCCTCTAAAATAAGCCCGCGCAAACCAAATTTACTTATACCGTTTGAAAATTCTATACGGCTATATTTGTTTAAAATTTCGGGAATCTTATTTATAAAATCGGGGTTATCCGTTCCTATTTCGGTTAATTTATTTATGTATAAATTATCTAAATAACATCTACTTGTTTTTAAATTCTTTTCGTATTCTTCTTTGAATTTATCTACAATAGGGTTATTAAAATATGGGTCAAATTTTTTAATAGGTTTTGTTGTACCTATATATATATTATTAGTATTATCTTTATTATCTTTATTATCTTTAGACCCTATTAAATCTATTGCGCCGTCTTCGTTTTCGGCATTTTCTTGGTCGTAATTTACTACCGTTTTTGGTAGTGTTTCGCTACCGTTTTCGGTAGTGTTTCGCGACCCTATATTATTTTCTTGGTCGTAATTTACTACCGTTTTCGGTAGTGTTTCGCTACTCGGTAGTATTTCGCTACCGTTTTCGGTCGCGTTTTGCTTCTCTTTTCGGTCGCGTTTTACTACTTCTTTCGGTAGTGTTTTACTACCGTTTTTTTGAATCATTTTTAATATATTTAATTTGTCTTCGTCATAACTTTTAGGATATGTTACCGCCCATTCGTCGTAATTCTTGTTTAGCGAATAGGTATTATTACCCAAATCGCGTATTACATTTTTGGCAATTAAGCCGCGAAGCGTACTAAATATATCGGGTCTTGGTATTCCGCATACACTAAACCAATTTTTTGGCTTTATATATGCCGTTTTTTTCTGATAGCCATAAGAAAGACGCAATATTAAAGAAATTATTTGTAATTCGCGTTTGCTAAAATTTCTAAAATATAGATTTTCAAATAGACTAACCGATATTCTTAAATATCCATTTTTTAACTTTACTTCAGCCACTAATCTATAACCCCTATACATTCGGCCGAAGCGACCATAAAAATATAAAATACATAAAATGCTACCGCGCCAAACATACCTTTAAGGTATGTAGCGATAAATTCGCCCCATGTTACCCTGTCTTCTAAAATCGTAAACGGGCAAACGGAATTTAAAAAATTTTTACTTCTTCTTCTTTTCATGTAGATGTCCTCTTGTTTAAGCCGCTTTTGCTTCTTCGTCAATTTCTAAAAGAAGCATAGCCAACCTAGTAATAAGTAATATTTGTTCTTTTTCGCTATACTCTTGTTCGTCAAAAGTGTAGATAAATTCGGGCTTTTTAAGCATTGGCCGCCGCCCTTTCTTGTTGTTCGGCTTCTACTATTGCGATAATTCTTTTACGCAAATAAGCCGACCTTGGTATATCGCCGCGCATAATGTCTATTGACTTGACAATATTAGGCGGTAAACTCATACTTATACCAATTTGCGGTACTGCTTCTACTTGTTGTTTTGTCATTTTCTGCCTTTCTTCTTCCAACACAAAGTAACGCATTGTAAAGGTCAATTATTGCCCTTTTGCGTTTTTTGTGTTATTAAAGTAATTAAATAAGTTAAATTATTTGCTTGATGTAATATTATCAAAATGCCAAATAAATGTCAAGTAGTATTTTAATTAAAATACCAAATAAATACCAAAAGGGGCTTAACTATGAATATTATTGAACTACAAGACTATTTACAAAATTTAAAAATTAGCATTACCGCACGCGAAATTGCCAAAATTTGGGGCATGGACGAAACAAGTTTTAGTAAAAAGAAAAAAATAGGGTCGCAAATAAAACATAAAAATATTGAGCAATTAGAACAAAAACTTGGCATTACTATAATATCACCCAACGAAATACCAAGCGAATATACAAATGCTTTGCAATATGTAGAGCATGGCGCGCCGGTTGGGTCTGACACAATAAGCATGGACTATTACCCTACCGTCTTCGGTTCTTGCGGGTCGGGGTCGTTTGTATTTTCGGAAGAAAAAGAAAAACTACAAGTACCATGCCGGTTGGTTCAAAACTATTCAAAATATAAAAAATATTCCGTTATAAATGCTACGGGGGATAGTATGACCCCGCATATTTTAGACCGCGACCGTTTAATAGTTGAACATTACGACGGCGGCCAAATTCGGGATAATAGAATATATATTTTTAGATTCTACGATAATATTTTTGTAAAACGCCTTGTATTAAATTTAGACCAAATTATAGTAATATCTGATAATGAAAAATACCAACAAAGGACTATAGAAAGGTCGGAAGTAGATAATTTTCAAATAATTGGCCGCATAGTTGGCATTTTTAGGACTGAATATTAGGGGGTAATATGAAAATAAAAAATATTTTATTAACAATTTTTCTATTTTTTATTATTAGCATGCCGGTTTTTGCTTCCGAAGCCAATAATATTTTTATACCTGATATAACAAAAGACCAAGCCAAAAAAGCAATAATAGGCCGCGCACTTACTACAAATTGGCAAGTAAAAAACGATAGCGAATATACTTTAGATATTTATAGAATAAAAAACGACGCGGCTAGCATGATGTTATACGGTACGGGTTTTAATATGCACCCCGAAGAAAGGGTACATTTTAATTTATTAGAAAAAAATAGCGGCATAACTATTAGTTATACCGCTAATATTGCAACAAACCCAAATAGCGGGTATGAAAAATTAGAAAGTACCCCGCTATTATATTTTGCCGTAAATGAAATGTTAAAAGAATTATTTATAGGTAATTATGCCTATAATATAAAATATAAAATAAAAAAAGAACATATTTTAATATCAGATACCCCGCAAACTTCATACGCCGATAATAATAGAATCGGAAGCGAATATAAGACGGCCATAAAAATAAATGATAAAAAAATAAATGAATATAAAAAGCCGGAATTAAAAGCATTATTTAATAAATGCGAAAAAGACCAAATAAAAATAGAAGTAAACGACGATACGGGCGCGCATACTTACTATTTGAATCGTACATATACCGCGCCTACATATAAACAATATTTATAGGTGTAAAATGTTCTATGAAGAATTACTAAAACAATATGCCGACGAAACATTTTTAGGCTATGGCCGCGTATCAACCGACGAACAAATAAAAGGTTATTCGCTAGACTATCAAGAAAAAGTAATAAAAAACTATTGTAAAAAATTGGGCGGCAAACTGCATAAAATGTTTATTGAATCGCATAGCGCAAAAAAGCCGGGGCGGCCTAAATTTAATGAGATGTTGGCATACGCCCGCAAACATAAAATAAAAAATATTGTTTTTGCCGTATCTCACCGCGCAAGCCGTAACCCGTTAGATTCGGGTATGCTTTCATACATGGCCGAATATGAGGGCTTTAATATACACTTAATAGAAAATAATAGAATCTTAAATAAAGATTCAAAACCGCAAGACTATTTAATATTTGAAATAGAAAACGGCTTTAATAATATGTATTCCCGTAATTTGCGGGTAGAAGTTACTACAAAAATGCGCGAAAAAGCCGACCAAGGCTATTACCCAACGCGCCCCATGGTTGGTTACATGACACAAAAAGAGAAAAAGGCCGGCCGCGGTAAACGGGCGCTATTAGTACCCGACCCCGAAAAAGCGCCATTTATACGCCGTATTTTTGAATTATATAGCACCGGCCAATATTCTTACGCTTCTTTAGCGGCGCAAATGCGTATAGAGGGTTTTTATATATCGCCGGCCGTTAAATGCGGCAAAAGTAATATAGAAGACATATTAAATAACCCTATATATATGGGTGATTTTATTTGGGCGGGTAAAAGGTATTATAACGGTAAACATGAGCCGCTAATAAGCCGCGAATTATATTATTTATGCCAACGAATTATAAAGCAAAAAACATCAACAAAATGTAACCGTAAAAATTTTTTATTTTCGCATATTATTAAATGTTCCGTTTGCGGTTGTACTCATGTAGGCGAAATTAAAAAAGGGAAGTATATATATTATCATTGTACCGGCAATAAGGGCGGTAATTGCAAAAGCAAATACCTTAAAGAATCGTATATAGAAGAATTGTTTTTAAATACATTAGATAAATTAACACTATCAGACGAACTCATGCCGGTTGTTATCAACCAAATAAAAACCCAAGTAAAATATGAGCGTTTATATAATGAAAATTCAACCAACGAAGTAAATAAAAAAATACAAAATCTAAAAAACCGTCTTAATAAAATGTTTGATTTATACATAGACGGCGAATTAGATAAAGAAATGTATAAAAGCAAGCGTTTAGAATTTGAAAGAGATATAGAAGAATTAGAAGCGCGGCTAAAAATATTAAACGAAAACCCGGGGCGCGTTTTAGATTTTTCTATAAAGTTGTTAGAACTTTTTAGAAACGCGCGGGGCTTGTATTCTGCGGCTTCTTTTGAAAAAAAGAAAGAGTTAATAAATTTGGTATGTTCGAACTTTTATTATGACGGCGAAAAACTAACTATAGCAATAAAAAAAGCGTTTCAACCTATAGTTAAAATCGCTTCTTTTAGAAATGGTGGAGGTTAGGAGATTCGAACTCCTGACCCCCTGCGTGCAAAGCAGGTGCTCTACCAGCTGAGCTAAACCCCCACAAGAGTTTCTACATTTATTATATTACATGATAAATTTTTTTTGTAAAGGGGGGGGGGAAATAAATTACTTACAGCTTCTTTACAATCTCTTCCAAGCAAATCTTTACATGCGCATAATTTAACCCGCCCTGCATATACGCAACATAAGGTTCACGCATAGGCCCATCGGCCGAAAGCTCTATTGTAGAGCCCTCAATAAACGTTCCCCCTGCCATAATTACCTGATCCTCATACCCCGGAATATATTCTGGAATTGGTGTTACATATCCGTTTACAGGTGATAAAGATTGAATTGTCCTACAAAACTCTTCCAAATGTTCAGGCTTACCAAATATTATATTCTGTATAATATCAGTTCTTGCTTCATCATAGCGCGGAGCAGAATTAAAACCAATATCCTCAAATACTTTTGCAGCAAGTATAGCCCCTTTAACAGCTTCAGAAACAATCGATGGCGCCATAAAAAGCCCCTGAAAAATAAGTCTATGCTGATTAAACATAGCCCCGCCTTCACTACCAATTCCAGGTGCAGTCAATCGATTGGCAGATCTCTCAACCAAAAGTTCCTTTCCTGCAATATACCCGCCGGCTTCCACAATTCCACCGCCAGGATTTTTAATCAAAGAACCTGCTACTAAATCTGCACCTGCCTCCAAAGGTTCCTGTTTATCAACAAATTCTCCGTAACAATTATCTACGAAACAAATACAATCAGGATTTTTAGCTTTTACGATATTACAAATCCTGCCAATAGTCTGCATTGATAAAGATTTTCGTGTAGAATAGCCTTTAGAGCGCTGGATTAAAACCATAGTAGTTTTTTCATCGACCATTTCTTCAAGTTTTGCAAAATCAACATCCATTCCATTTACAAGCGGAACCTCATCATACAAAACTCCATTACCTATAAGAGAAGAACGCTTTGTTTCCTCATCGCCCGCAGTTCCGATAACTTCCTGCATAGTGTCATAAGGTGCTCCTGCTACAGAAAGAAGTTTATCACCGTATTTCAGGTTGCCAAATAATGCACAGGCTAAAGTATGGGTACCAGATGCAAAATGTATACGTACCAGCGCTTTTTCTGCACAAAAAACCTGTGCAAATACTTTATCAAGCACTTCACGGCCTAAATCATCGTGCCCATATCCTGATACGGTATAAAAATGCTCAGGAGCAACTTTATTATCAAAGAATGCCTTTAAAACTTTCCTCTGATTAAAGTCCCTTATATCGTTAACTCTTTCAAATTCCTTTTCTAATGCCTTTTCTGCCAATCTAAAATCATAATTCATAATATACTTCCTTCCAGAGCAATTATAGGATAAAGCAAAATATAGCACAAGAAAAAAGCGATAATTACGTAAATTACCGCTAAATTATGTGTGTGTATTATATTATAGATTTTTTTAAAGTGTGTGTATTCTATGGTAAATGTTAAAATTCCAATTATGCCATTGCTACAAATTGTTTAGCTGCATCATTCTGAGGCATCTGGTCATTTTCACGAATCATGCTGAATGTTCTGTATAATTTGTAACCAAGAGCTTTCAACGGATTAGAATTTACAGAGTCTGCATTTTGTGCAAATTCTTGATTCTGCTGGAATTTAACTGATGCTTTTGGATCTCTTAACATTAATATAGCATTCTGTGATTCCATATCCTTAGAAACTGCACTTGCTCTGAAATTTGTATTTATTAAATTTATATTTGATATTCTATTAACTTGCATATCTATCACCTCTGTGAACTTTCTGTTTCATTAAGTGTTTTATTTACACTTCATTCAACAATTTCATTATGCTACATATCAAATAAAAAGTCAAGAGGGTAAAACTCTTTTTGTTAACTTTTGTGAAATCCAGTATTCATAAAGCATTGAGGATAAAATGTTAATTGTACACTTAAAAAATAGCCTAACTGGTTGCCGGCTATTCGGTGTAAAAAATACACTAAATACCATGACATGCTCACTGTACTTTTGTTACATTCTTTTATATTTACTTTTATTATGGTATTATTGACATGGGGAGATGTATGAGAAAAAGAAGCAGTAATACTAATAGGAATAAAACTTTTTCAGAACGCCTTATCTGGATTCAGGGTGGCTTTCTTATAATTATATTACTCTTTATTGTATATCTTTTCTCTGTTCAAGTATTAGATGTAAGGCATTTTAGGGTTAAGGCCAAAAATCAGAGGCGTGCAAGTTCTTTTGTTATGAGAGGTAACATATATGACCGAAACGGCATTAAGCTTGCAACAGATACTGTTTATTATGATATTTTTGCCAGAAAAGAAGATTTTGTGCATACACCGGAAGAACTTGCTAAAATTCTCGCTCCAATATTAAAAATATCTCAGATTGATTTAACCGAAAAATTAAGACAAAATATTTCTGTAATATCGCTAAAAAAGAATGTTGACAGGCATACACGGGATGAGATTGCAAAATTAAACCTCAGAGAAATCCCGATGGATAAAAAAAGTATTAGAACATACCCTCAGGGAACTCTGGCCGCACATGTTCTAGGGTATTACAATTTTGATGCAGATGTAGCCTCTGGAGTCGAATTGACTGCTAAAGATACACTGGAAAGCGTTACAAAGACATCTAATTTTGAGATGACGCCTAAGGGTAAAGTTATTTATAATATTTCTACAGACCCTGTAGCTGCAACAAAGCCTGTAAAAGGCAAGGATGTTACATTGACGATTGATGCTGCTGTGCAGCATGTGTGTGAAAAAGAGTTGATGAAGGCTATAGAAAAATTCAAAGCTCACAGGGGAGCCGTAATTGTAATGAACCCTAGAAACGGGGAAATACTTGCATATGCTGTTTATCCATACTTTGACCCGAATAACTTTAAAAATGCTACAAGTTTTCAGACAAAAAATTGGACTTTAACTGACGTTTTTCCTCCGGGCTCTACTTTTAAAGCGATTACAATAGCTTCAGCCATAGAACTCGGTAAAATTAATAAATATTCAAGGATTAACGATACCGGAAAAATCAAGGTAGGCTGGTGGACAATTAAAAATTATGATTATAATAGACATCCTAATCCAGGTATGATTGATCTGGTATATTTATTTGAGCATTCAAGCAATGTCGGTTCTGTACTTGTAGCACAGATGATGAGCAGATTTGAGTATTATAATATGCTTAAGAAATTCGGGTTTGGGGAAAAGACAGGTATTGACTTACCGGGTGAATCAGTAGGCTTGCTTAAGTCACCTGCACGCTGGGATGCTTCCGACCATGCGTCTATGGGTTACGGCTATGGTTCTTCAGTTACTGCTATACAAATGGTTTCTGCTGTATCAGCAATTGCTAATGACGGTGTAAGAGTAACACCGCATGTTATTAAATACTCACCTGAAGAAGAAGCTATAAAAATAAAAAAAGTTCAAGTTATGACGCCTGAGCACGCAAGAGTTGTTACAGAATTACTTACTGAAAGTATAAATAGAGGTAAGTCGCCGATTAAATCTGATAGTTACAATATCGCTGCAAAAACAGGAACTTCAATTAAACCAAAAGAAAACGGAAGCGGATATACAAATAAGCTTTATACATCTATTGTAGGCTATATGCCGTCAAGTGACCCGCAAGTTTTAATTTATGTAATTGTTGACTCTGCTCAGGGTGGTGAAATTTGGGGCAACACGGTTGCAGCTCCAATTTTCAAAGAGATTTCAACACAGATTTCTCATATTCTTAATTTGCAGCCGGACAAAGCTGCAAAGATTTAATAAACGAAAGGAAAAGTAATGAGATTAAGAACACTTATTGACAACATCAATTATGTAGAGCTTGTAAATATGGACAACATGTCTGATGAGATTATGGGGATTTCATATAACTCAAAGAAGACTGCTCCGAATGATTTATTCATATGTCTTACCGGAGAACATGTAGACGGTCATGAATATGCGGAAGAGGCATTTGATAACGGCGCAATAGCATTTGTTGTTGAAAGACGTCTTAATCTTGACGCACCGCAGATTGTTGTTGAAAATACAAGTGAAATTATTGCTCAGATTTCAGACTTTTTCTTCGGTTCACCATCTCAAAAACTCAACGTTATAGGAGTTACAGGAACTAACGGAAAAACAACAGTAACACACCTTATACAGAAGCTTTATGAAGCAAACGGACAGCAATGTGCTCTTATAGGCACGCTTGGACACAAATTTTTCTCCGGCGACACTTATCATGACGCTAAGCATACGACCCCGCAGGCACCTGAACTGCAAAGACTTTTAGAAGATATAAACGAAAAATGTATCAAAAATGTTGTTATGGAAGTTTCATCGCATGCATTAGCACAGCACAGGGTTGATTTTTGCGACTTTAACGGAGCTGTATTTACAAATTTAACACAGGATCATTTAGATTTTCACATCACCATGAATAACTATTTCAAGGCGAAAGCCATTCTTTTTGAAAACCTTGTTGCTGGAGATTTTGCTGTAATTAATAAAGATGATGAATATTCAGAGAGATTTATTAACGCAGTTTCACCTACTGTAAGCCTTTATACATACGGCATTAAAAATGATGCAGATATAAAAGCTAAAGATGTTGTATTTAACCACAGCGGAGCATCTTTTACATGTATAGTTAAGGACAGAGAATACAAGGTTAACCTGAAGATGAATGGAATGTTCTCTGTATATAATGTACTTGCAGCACTCACTACAGCACTCGCATTAGGAATGGATATTGAAAAATCAATTAAGACTTTAGAAGAAATCGGAGGGGTTGCAGGAAGGTTTGAAGTTATCGTGAACAAACCTGCTGTAATAGTTGATTACGCACATACGCCGGATGGTTTGGAGAATGTTTTGAAAGCTGCCAGAGATATTACGCCAAGCGACGGCAGATTAATATGCTTATTTGGCTGCGGCGGTGATAGAGATGCAACTAAACGTCCTAAGATGGGAGCAATTGCAGAAGAACTTGCAGATGTTGTTATTGTAACAAGCGACAATCCGCGCTCGGAAGAGCCGCAGCAGATTATTACTGATATTCTCGCCGGCTTGAAGAGCGTTAATGAAGTAATTGTTGAACCTGACAGAGAACTTGCAATAAAAGAAGCTCACAAAATTGCAAGAGAAAATGACGTTGTTCTTATTGCGGGCAAAGGGCATGAAGATTATCAGATTCTTGCAAATGAAACAATACATTTCGATGACAGAGAAAAAGCAAGAGAAATCTTTGTACAGTAGTCTATAGAAAAGCGAAAAATGAAAACACCTTTATTGATTGAACAGCATTTTCATGGCGCATACGGCGTTGATTTTAATAAGGCAGGGGCAGATGACATTATCGGCCTGTCTTATAAACTCCGTAAACTCGGTATTGGCGGATTTTTTCCGACGCTCGTAACTGATTCTGTGCAAAATATAAACAGACAAATCGCTATTATAAAAGAGGCTGCAAAAAGTTGTCCTGCTATTCTGGGAATACACCTTGAGGGAATTTTTATTAACCCTGCAAAGAAAGGAATACACAATCCGGAGCACTTTTTGGAGCTTACTGTTGAGAACTTCCAAAAAATTGAGGATGATTTTATAAAAATCGTGACTCTTGCGCCGGAATTGGACAGCGGGTTGATTGAATACTTAAAAGAGCGCAAAGTTAAGGTTCAGGCAGGTCACAGTACTGGCTGGGGATGCGTTGACGGTGCAACACATACATTCAACGCAATGTTAGGAATAACCCACAGAGGAATGTCAACAGCTCTTTCAGCGCTTATTCATGATGAGGTTTACGCAGAAATAATCGGAGATGGTGTTCATGTCAGCGACGATGCTTTAAAACTGTTTTTCAAGGCAAAACCCGAAGACAAAGTTATACTTATAAGCGATGCACTTCCTATAACATACAGTGATATGAAAGAAACGGTCTTTGCGGATTCAAAAATTTATTATGATGGAGATAAGGCAACTTCCGATGACGGAACTATTGCAGGAAGCACAAAACTTCTGCCGGAAATTATCAAAATTTTAGGCAAAAAAGGAATGTTTAAACCCCGGTTCATTGAAAATACATACCGCTATCACGGTTTAGAACCAATGGGCGAAATTGAATGGGATGAAGATTTTAACCCGCGATTTTGATATATGCTTTAAAAATCTTATTTGCCACTGTATCGTCAAAAGCCTGCTGTATTTTATCCAATGGATAAACAGTTGTAAGCCCCTTCACATTAACTTTGCCCGAAGCAAGAAGGTCAAAAGAATCCTTCAAATCAGCCGGAGAAGGAGAATAACTTCCTAAAACAGTCAGTTCTTTGTAATAAATTTCATTATTAGGGTAGCCGTTACTGAGCGGAGTACTTGAGAATACAAGAATTTTTCCGCCGGCACGAACTGCTTTCAACGCTGTATCAATTGCTTTATCAGCGCCGGATGTCATAAACACCCCGTCAACTTCAAAGCTGAAATCAAACGGTTCAATACCCATTTTTTTTGCAAGCTCAATTCTTTCAGGTATCAGGTCACATCCGTAAACCTTATAACCCATAGCTTTCAGCCCTTCACCCATCAGAAGTCCTATTGAGCCCAGACCTACAATAAGTGCTGTATCATCTTTTTGAAGTGCACATCTTTTTATGGCTCTTATGCAGCACCCGAGAGGTTCATAAAAAGAGATTTCTTCATCTGTCATATTTTCAGGAACAAGGTAAGCAACATTTTTCAGATGTTCTTCTGATACAAAAACTTTTTCGCTGAACCCGCCCGGGAAAATATTTGTTTTCTTGAAGTGTTCACACATTGAAACATTGCCGTGTTTACAGAAGTTGCATTCTCCGCAGGGAATGTGGTGAGATGTAACAATTCTGTCACCTTTCTTAAATTTTGTATCGGAATTTATTTCAAGAATTTCAGCAACTATTTCATGCCCCAAAACAGCGCCGTCATGAACGATTTTGTGTCTAAATTTAACAATATCAGAACCGCAGAGCCCGCAGCCTAAAGTCATTACAATTGCGCCTTTGCGTCCATCTAATTTAATATCATCAATCTCACTGACAATAATTTTATTCTCTTTTACCTGTGCAACTTTCATCAATACTCACCTTTAACCCTTGCGAACTTAGTATTTGCATAAAAATATTTCAAAATCTGATAAGCATTATAACCGCGTTTTGCCAGATTATTTGCGCCATACTGGCTCATACCTACTCCATGGCCGTTTTTCTTTATGCCGTCATCAAAAGATGGGACAGATTTTAAAAACGGCAAATCAGATGACCAGACCTGTCCTCCGGTTTTTGTTTTACCGCCTGCTGACGCAGAATAATATGCAGGGACAATTTTTCCCTGACAAACAAGAACTATGCCGGCAGTTTCTTCTACAGCTTCATTGGTATTTGTTTTTTCAGCGCTTGCACCTCCATATGCCTGATCTTCCGGAGTATCTTTCAGGTCATAGCCGTATTTTGCACGTTTTCCTCTGTTTGCAATTGCGTAACTTCTCGCTGCAATCGCCTGAGCTTTATGAGCTTCGTGCTCCCAGCTTGAAGGCATTTCGGATGGAACAACCCCTCTTAAATATTTTTCAAGAGGTATGTCATTAATTACTGTAAGCCCCATACCGTCATTTATAATCTTAAAATTTCCGCGGTACCATTTTCTTTTAACACTCAGGAAACCGCCTGTTTCAGGTTTTATAACAATCTTGGACGCACTCATCTTATTCCACTGGCCGTTTACTTTTATTGCAATTACTCCGCGGTAAGGCTTCATCTCATAGCCTTTCATTTTTTCCATCACAAAAATAAGCTTGTTTGTATCACAGTTGATTACCTGTGCTTTTGTAGATGCGCCGATAAAAGTTTTATTTACATTTGTTTGGAGTCCGATTTTTATCGCAAAACAAGGACAGCTTAAAAATATAAATGTTATAAAAAGTATTAAACCTCTTCTCATCCCCATAAAATTATTATAGCAGGCAAAAAAAAATTTTTCAGGTTTTCAAATAAAAAAAGGAGAAAAAATGCAAATAAACAATAGCAATTATCAGATTTCACAGCCGAATTTTCAGGCAAGATACTTATCCAGAAGCATTTCTAGCGCTGCAAAAAACAGAGCTGAAGCAGTTATAGATATTTATTCTTTAAACAAAAACGATAAAAATTTTATTGAAAGAGTTTTAAACCTTCTGAAAGGCCACAACCTTCCGGAAGACAAACTTGCAATTTCCGGCCGTGATCAGAAAGCAAGCGTGAAAGAAGCTTTAAATAAAGCACTTAAATACGACGGAGATAGTGATGATAAAGTTTTAATAGCAATTGAGGACAACAAAAATATTGTCGGAATTGCAGATTACTCCGACTACGGCGATATTTGTCTTAACACGCTTTATATGTTTAAGAACGGCATACAGAATATAGGACGAAAATCACTCCTGCTTCAAATGTTAAAACATGTAAAAAGCCACGGTGATGTGAGCGCAGACATAAAGGCTGAAAGATTAAATAACGAAGCTAAAAAATATTACTCTAACCTTGGTTTTATTAAAGATAAGCTTTCCAGCATTGTTGAATTAACCATATTCAGCGATGATATTGCTAATAAAATTAATAAGATTGAAACAGGTTCAAGCTTTAACATGAAGAAAACCAGATTTACGCAAAAAGAATTCGACCTTGCGGAAATTATGAAACTTGATTAACCGCGCTTAACAAGTATTGCAATCTGCTCTCCGTAGCTGTTTACACAGCCGTTAGTTTCTTTTATTTCGTAACTAACTTCGCTGTCAGCTGCTTTTTCTTTGAGTGCAAATGCTTCTGCACTTTCCAAATCTTTAAACTCTGCAGCCATCTCTGCTTCAAAATATGATGGTTTGTCAATATAAACTTGATACATAAGCACCTCCTGATTCTGGTATATTACAGTTGCATTAAAATTTCAATAAAATTTTCATAATCAACTTCTTTTAATGTTACAGGGCTTCCCTCTGACGGAGAAATCAATACAGATACTGCTTTTATTTCATTGTACGTATCAGCATAAGTAAACATCGTTTCTTTTCCTGATATAACTGATTTCACCAGTCCGGCATAGAATGAATTTTCTCCGGCTGAAAGAGCATAATACGGAATATTAAGCTTATTAATCAGCGTAAAAAATCCGGCAGGATAGTTATGTACAGAGCCGGAGAATTGAGCAGGAGATACTTCTCCTGCTTCTTTATACTGTGTAATAAGGGTATCAAGTCTTGTATGCTCACCATATTGGGATGAAAAAACTATTTCTTCCACGTTATTATCAAAAACTTTAATCATTGTACTCAAAGCTGCTTTATCAATCGGACTCAGCTTTCTTCTTACAAGCGGAGGAATTGAAGATACGTCAATTTCTTCCGCTGATTTAATGTAACAAAAATCTTTGATATAGAATTTCATGCTAAAATTATACAATAAATGATTATAACAAAATACAATGCTATATGTAACCTCGGGGATAATATTGAAAAAGTCTTTATCAAGGCTTTGAACGGTGATGCCGGATGTTTTGAACTGCGAAATTCCAGACGCCTGGGATGTATTAATCCCCCCCTTGAAGAAATCAAAGAGGAAAATTACAACACAAGAGCCAATCAGCTTATTCTGAAAGTATTGAAACCGCTTGAAATAGAAACGCTTGATAAAAATTCGACTGCTATAGTTGCAGCGACTACAAATTCGGGAGTTGAGGAGTACGAAACAAGCAGAAACCCTAAGCATTTTGAAATCGGAAATCCAGCAGAATTTGTACATAAATATTTCGGGTTTACAAATTTCTATACATCAGTATCGACCGCCTGTTCTTCAGGTATAAAAGCTTTTTCTATCGCAAAAGAACTTCTCGAAAAGGAAATAGCCAGAACAGTTCTTGTTATTGGTGTTGATTCAATTGCCAAACTTCCTGTTTACGGATTTGATTCACTTGAAATATTATCCGGAGAGCCGGCAAATCCGTTCAGTAAAAACAGATGCGGAATTAATATCGGAGAAGGTGCAGCAGCTTTTATAGTATCTAAAGAAGGTGAAGGTATAGAAATTACCGGAATCGGAGAAACTACAGACTACTATCATTCAACAACTCCAGATCCGGAAGGAATTGAAGCTGAAAAAGCAATAAGGCTTGCCCTTGGAGAGATGAAGCCGGAAGATATTGATTACATAAACCTGCACGGAACAGGCACACAGGCTAATGATTTAATGGAAGCAAGAGCTGTTTATAATATTTTTGGCGCTAAAGTACCTGCAAGTTCAACAAAGCCGCTCACAGGACACTGCCTCGGTGCAGCTGCAAGCATTGAAACAGCACTCTGCTGCAGGCTTTTAGAAAAGGGCATAGATAAAGTTTTTCCACACATATACGACGGTGAATACGACGAAAAACTTCCTAAAATCCTTCTTGCAGATAAGAGTACAAAATCAGGAGAAGTAAAAACCTGTCTTTCCACATCTTTTGGATTTGGAGGAACAAACTGCGCTATAGTATTAAGGAGAAAGATATGTACGACTTAACAAAAATACTGCCGCACAAACCGCCAATGATACTGCTTGATGACATTCTGGAGATGGACATTAAAAACGGCACGCTTACAGCTGTATTTAAGGTAAATCAGCAAAAGATATTTTATGAGGCCGGAAAGGGAATAAATACTCTTACCGGTATTGAATTTATGGCACAGGCAATCGGATGTTATGCCTATTTTAAAAATAACTGCAAAGAGCCAAAACCCGGTTTACTGCTGGGTACAAGGCTGTATAATAACAAAATTCCTTATTTTGAAAAGAATGAAGAATATAAAGTCACTGTAAAAGAAGTATTCACTGATAACAAAATTGCCGCTTTTGATTGTTTAATATATGATAATAGCGGTGAAGAAATTACAAGTGCAGGGGTAAATGTTAGTGGAAGTAATTAAGTGATTAAAAGGAGTACCCATGAATAAATGGATTTTAATTACAGGCTCAAGCAGAGGTATCGGGCGTGAAACAGCTTTATATCTCGCAGAAAACGGCTACAATATAGTTCTGCATTGTTCAAAAAATACTTCAAGGCTTGACTCTTTAAAAGAACAAATTATTCAAAAGGGCGTAGAAGCACGTGCTGTCGCATTTGACATTAAAAACAGGGAAGAAACAGAACATGCACTTATTACGGATATTGAAAAAAACGGTATTTATTACGGAATTGTTTTAAATGCAGGCATAGCAAAAGATAATCCGTTTCCCGCAATGGAAGACAAAGAATGGGATGACGTTCTTGATACCAATCTTGGCGGATTTTATAATGTCTTAAAGCCGATTATCATGCCTCTTATACAGCAAAAGAGAGGAAGAATCATAGTAATGTCTTCAATTTCCGGCCAGTGCGGAAACAGAGGTCAGGTTAACTACAGCGCTTCAAAGGCCGGCCTGATCGGTGCTGCGAAAGCTTTAAGCCAGGAAGTTGCAAAACGCAAAATTACAGTTAACTGCATTGCACCCGGGATTATTGAAACTGATATGACAGAAGAACTGCCGGAAGAAGCAGTTAAACAAATACCTATGCGCCGTATGGGAAGCGGAAAAGAGGTTGCAAGCCTTGTTAATTATCTCCTTAGTGAGGATGCCGGATACATTACAGGTCAGGTAATCGCTGTTAACGGAGGGCTTTATCTGTGAGAAGAGTTGTTATTACAGGAATGGGAATAACTTCCCCGCTCGGTTCTACTGTAAAAGATGCGTTTGAAAGATTAAAAATATATAAAAACTGCGTAGAACACTGGGAAAAACTTGATGAATATGAACGATTAAATACATCTCTTGGAGCTTTTGTTAAAGATTTTGAAGTTCCTGAGCGCTTCACAAGAAAAGTTAAACGTACAATGGGGAATGTAGCTTTAATGGCTGTAGTTACAGCAGAAGAGGCACTTAAAGATGCAGGACTCTTAGGAGATGAAATTATCACAAATGGAAGAACCGGCGTAAGTTACGGTTCATCAACAGGTTCTCTGGACGCAATACTTGATTTCTATTCAATGTGTATTGATAAGGAGGTTAAACTCCTGAATTCAGGTTCTTACATCAAAATGATGCCTCAGACAACAGCTGTAAATATTTCTCTTTATTTTCAAACACACGGAAGATTAATCCCGACCTCAACCGCTTGTACTTCGGGTTCAATGGGCATCGGCTACGCATATGAAGCGATTAAAGATGGTTATCAGGACGTTATGATAGCCGGAGGCGCCGAAGAAATCCACCCGACACAAGTTGGTGTATTTGATACACTTTATGCGACAAGCAGTAAGAATAATACGCCGGAGCTTACGCCTTCACCGTTTGATAAAAACCGTGACGGGCTTGTAATAGGAGAAGGAGCAGGAACTCTTATTTTAGAAGAATATGAACATGCTAAAGCAAGAGGTGCCGAGATTTATGCTGAAATAGCAGGTTTTGCGACTAACACAGACGGAACACATATTACAAACCCGAATAAAGATATGATGGCAGAGGTTATGAAGCAGGCTCTTCAAAGTGCAGGAGTTTCTGCTGATGAAATAGGTTACGTTAACGCACACGGTACAGGAACGATTAACGGAGATATTGCAGAATCTTTAGCAACAGAAAATGTTTTTAAAAGAGAAGTTCCGATAAGTTCTATAAAAAGCTATACAGGCCACACACTGGGCGCCTGCGGAGCTATTGAAACAATTCTTGCCGTAGAGATGATGAATAAAAAATGGTTCAATCCAACTCTTAACCTGAAAGAAATTGACGAAAACTGCGGTAAGTTAGATTATATTCAGAATGAAGGCAGAGCTATAGAGACAGAATACGTTATGACCAATAACTTCGCATTCGGAGGAATAAATACTTCAATTATATTGAAGAAGTTTAGTAAGTAATTTTGCCGAGAATAGTACGTTTTTTTGCACCCGTACATGACGGCAGATTATTTGGAATGCCGTAATAGTTGCAGTAGCCTAAAAGCGCAAATGCCATAACCTCTTTGAAGTTATTAGAAATTCCATAATCCTCATGGGTTTTTAATTCAATATGTTTTGGAAGATAATTTCTCAAGAATTTCATCATTGTTTTATTATAAGCCCCTCCGCCGCCTATTATTGCAGTATCTACATGAGTCTGCGGATAAACAAATCTTTCATAAGCCTGAGCAATTGTTTTTGCTGTAAGCGCAGTCAGTGTAGTAATAATATCCTTTGGTTCAGAAGGCGCTGTCTTCAAAATATTTTCGATATATTTGTTTGAAAAATATTCTCTGCCTGTAGTTTTTGGAGGGTCTATAAAATAATATTCGTCCTGCAAAAGACAATCCAGCCAGCTTTCGCAAATATTTCCTTCTGAAGCAATTGCCCCGTCTTTATCATATTTTTGTCCGAAGAATTTTTGCGTACAATAATCAATCATAATATTTCCGCATCCGGTATCAAATCCAAAAGTTTCACAATCATCAGACACAACCGTTACGTTAGAAATTCCTCCGATATTCTGAACGAGTGAATTTTTAAACCATTTTTCATCAGCAAAACATACAAGCGGTGCTCCCTGTCCGCCTGCTGCAATATCTTTTTCCCGGAAGTTTGAAACAACCATACATCCTGTTTCATGCGCAATTACAGAACTTTCGCCAATCTGTAAAGTACTCTTTAAAGAAATTCCGTCAAGTTTTTCATCAAAAGGATAATGATAAATTGTCTGGCCATGACTTGAAATCAAATCAGGTTTGCCAAATTCTGCAATAAGTGTATTTGCAGCGTCAGCAAAACATTTGCCTGCAGCAAAATTAAGCTGGCACAAATCTTTTACAGAAAGATCTCCTCTAAAAGCTGAAAAAAGTTTTGCTCTTATATGTTCAGGATACGAATAATTTATACCGTGAATAAGTTTTACCGACATATCCGGATAAACTTCACAAAGTCCGGCGTCAATTGAGTCGCAGGAGGTTCCGGACATCAAACCTATAATCTTTTTTGTTTCTTTTTCTTCCATAAAGCAATTTTAGCACATAAAAAGAGACTTTCCATAAACAGGAAAGTCTTTTTAACCCAATAATCTCCTACCCCAAAAATCTTTTGAGTCCTCAAATCGCCAATAATTTAATCTCTTAATCAGGTAAATGTTTTGTTAAAATTGATTTGTGTTTTTTGTTGTAAATGTTCTAAAAATTTTAAATCTTTTTTCTATCTTTGACTCCCCCCGAGTCTAGCAGCCATCACTCCTTTCAGGTATGTGTATATAGTATAATTTTCTTATCTTTTTATCAAGTAAATAATTTCGTAAAAATTTTTACAATTCCCCATGCTCCCCATGCCTGCAAAGAAAAAACCGAATTAACAAAAGTTTACGTTTATAATACATAAAAATTCTATTGACAATCTTTTTTTTACGGTAATCGTAATATTCTTGCAACATTCATTTATGTGTAAGATAATAAATCTATGAATTATTATAAAAAATACACGCCTTATTTATTTTTACTTCCTGCTGCTGCAGTTATGATAGTATTCTTTTTTATTCCGTTTTTTCAAACTTTTGGATTAAGTTTTTTCGATTATTCTTCAAGCCTCTATAATCCAAATTTCGTCGGAGCAGATAATTATATAAAACTATTTAAAGAACCTGTTTTTTACAAAGTCATGTTCAATACTTTTATGTACCTTGTAATTGCAGTCCCTTTTCTTGTAACATTTCCTCTTTTTCTGGCAATATTGATAAATCAGAAAATAAGAGGAATAACTCTCTACAAAATACTCTTATATCTTCCGGTAATTGTGTCAATCGTAGTTGCAGCAATTGCTTTTAAATGGCTTTACGCCGGTCAGGGTATTTTAAATTATATATTATCATTATTTCATATCAAATCTATCGGCTGGCTCGTAGATACAAAGTGGGCTCTTTTTTCTGTTGCATTAGTTACTATCTGGAAGGGTATCGGATATTACATGATGATTTATCTTGCATCTTTAATGAGCGTACCGCAGGATTTGTATGAAGCATGTGATATTGATGGTGCAAATTTTATCACCAAACATTTGACTGTTACTATTCCGCACATAATGCCGACAATTGCGCTTGTATCTACTATAAGTACAATTTCCGCGATGAAAGTTTTTGCAGAAATCTATGTTATGACAAAGGGAGGACCTTTGAATTCTACAAAGACAATTGTTTATTATATTTATGAACGCGCGTTTGAAAATCTTGATTTAGGTTACGCCTCAGCACTAGCAGTAGTTCTGCTTGTTGTCGTAATGGGATTTTCGTTAATTAACATTCTATTTTTTGAAAGGAATAAATACACGGATATCTAATGAACATTCTTGTTATTACTGATTTATATCCTGTCAGGGAAAACGAAAAAAATACACCGAAAACAATAAAAAATTTTGTTGAATGCTGGCAAAAAGAGGGGCATGAGGTTCAAGTTATCAAGCCGAATTTTTTATTAAATTCGTTTGTGAGAAAAAAGCCTTTTTACAATAGCGGAATTTATGGAAACGTAGAGAATATTAATTATTTTTTTCCGTTTTGGGGAAATATTAAAGATAAGATAAGAACAACCCTGCCAGCTTGTAATTGCTCAAATGAGGCTGACCTGGGGTCACAATACCGTACTGGTAATATGTATTTGTCAGCCGACTACAATGATTATTTACCCCCGTGCGTAGCACTCGCACATATGCCAAGCGGTGAAATTTTTGCAAACAAGCTCGGCTTAGATTTTATTGCAGGAGTCCACGTTTCGGATTTAGAAGTTTTAACCAATCCTTTGTATTCAATTTATTTCAAAACAGAACTGGAAAAGGCACATAAAAACGCCCAAAAAATCGCATGCCGTTCTGAGGTTTTAAAAAACAAATTTCTGAAACTTTATCCTCAGTACAAAGAAAAAACTTTTGTCTGCTATTCCGGTATAAATGAAAATTATATAACTAAACGGCTCTGGCAACCTGACAAAAAAGTGAAAGTTTTAACCTGCGCAAATTTAATCAGACGCAAAAATATAGACAAGGTTATCAGAGAGTGTGAAAATCTTGATGTAGAACTCAGAATTATCGGTGACGGAAAAGATTTAAAAAGATTGAAAAGCATTTCACAAAAGCCGGTATTTTTAGGCCGTATGGAACATGAACAAGTTCTTGCAGAGATGAGAAAAGCCGATATTTTTGCACTCCCGAGCATTAATGAAACTTTCGGCATGGTCTATCTTGAAGCAATGGCATCAGGATGCATTACTGTTTGCACAGAAAATGACGGTATTGCAGGAATTATCGAAAATAACCAAAACGGTTTTTTCTGGAAAGATGGAATTATTGAAGAAATTATTAATTCGCACAATCAGCAGGAAATCCTAAATAATTCTTACAAAACAATTTTGAACTACACAGCTGAAAAAGCTGCAAAAAATTATTTAAATAGTTTAATGAAATAGTTTTTTCCCTTACTGGCAAATTTTATTTTTACGTGTTTTAAAGAAATAAGTAATGACATTAATTAAGGAATCATAATGAATAGTATCAATAATTATAACCCTCAATTCAAAGGATTGAGTTTATCAAAATATAACAAAGAGGCACGAATTGCTGCATCAGAATTTATTGCCAATGTTACACATCAAGAAGCAAAGGATGTTATTGAACTAACAAAAACAGCAGGACAGAAAAGAGTCGGATTTTTCAAACAACTTGCAGATAAATACAATAAAGACAACTATCACCGTACACCGGCTGAACGTGAAAGTTCTTCATTAGTAAATCAGATTTTTATTAATGTTACAAATCCGGGTTATATACATAACAGACTTATTTATGAATTCAACGGCTCAATGGAAGCTCTCGGGAGAATTTTCTCCAGCACCCGAAATAAAACTAAACGTACTGCTTTTGCATATCAGGTAAACCGTGAAGTTATCGGAGAGCACAGACATACTTATGAGAACTTAATACCAGAACTTCTTGAATCTGAAAATAGTAAAAAATATGTTAGTAACTTTGCAAAATACAAATCTTATTTAAAACTTCACAGAAATGAAAGCGACGCCGTTAAAAATTTGGACAAAATGGTTTCAGATGGAACCTATAATCATAAAAAGTACGACGCACTTTTAAAACAAAGAAGACTCATTAGCAACTTTCCTTTTGAAAACTCAGAAGTTTTTAACTCAAAAATATTCGCCGAGGATTTTACAGAAGCAAGAGGCAAAGTAATTGATTCACTTCTTTCTAATTTCTACATACAGAGGAATATTGCATCAACCGGTATTGATGAAAAATTAATGCAGCTATTCCAATCTACAACAGATAAGAATTATAAATTAAGAACAATAATTATGGACAGTTATCCGGAAAGATACATTCCAAAGACAACTCCGGAAAAAAATAATGAAACACTCACAGAATTAAATAAATTATTTGACACTATAGACCGTGATAAAAATGCTGAAAACTTTGTGAGAAAAATTGTAAAAAGTGATGTTCCTATAAAAAATATTAAAGAGCTTAATGAAATTTTCGCACGTATTCCGGCAGTTAAGCTCAATATGTTCAGTAAAAATGCAGAAAATATACTTAATCAAACAACAAGGAATGCAGAAAGATTATCACTTCTGGAAAAAGAGATTGAAAATCCGTTCTTTGAAACTAAAAAGGCTAGAGAAAGCAGAAAGTCAGCTGAAAAATACGGCTTTGCAAAACCTAAAAACTTTATCTCCAGAGCAATAACCAGACTTGTTAATGATTTCAAAATAGCACAATACAAACGTTTGAATATTGTTGAACCTAAGCCTGAAATAAAACCAATAATAGAAACACCTGTTGTTGAGATAAAACCTGAAGTTCAAAAAGTAAAGACAGATCCGAAAGAAGAGGTCAGAAAAAATATTTTTGAAATTTTAACCTCCAAACTCGGTGAAAAGACTTTTGCCAAACAGCGAGAAGCTTACGGCAAAAACGCAACTAAAATGCGTCTGGGCATGCTTCCGGAAATTTTCTCATCAATAGCTGATACAAGAAAAGCTGATAGAGCTGTTGGAAAACACCGTATAAATTCTTCAAACAAAGATGCACTTGACTTATACCTCCTCATAAATGGAAGCAACAAAAAGTATGTAAATTATCTGCTTAAAAAGCGTAATGCAGATAATTCCAGAATGTTTGAAGTTAAAGATATCATTTCTATGGTTAAAAAAGCCGAAGCTAAAATTGCAGAAGACAAGAAAATTAATCCTGAATACCGTGCAAGAGATGCAAGAAAGTATTATAACCATCTATATGAAGCAAAATTAGAACAGTATGGAAAAGTCGCAAGACAAAGCAAAGTTAATACAAAAGCCTAAAAACTCTGGTATAAAATCCTGTTTAATGGTAATATAGTATCAAACGAGGATTTTATAATATGAAAGCAGCTGAGTATTTTAACAACGGGTATTCCTGTTCTGAAAGCATAATAATGGAAGCAATTGAAAAAGGACTTGTTCCGGAAGAATTACTTTCCGCTGCAACATCTTTCTCCGGCGGAATGGGTTCCGGTTGTCTCTGCGGTGCAATCGCAGGTTCACAAATAGTTCTCGGCTATGTTCTCGGACGCAGCAATGCAAGAGCCGCAGCAAAGAAATTTATTGAAGAATTCAAGAAAAACCACAAAGCAACTTGCTGCCGCGTCTTAACCGCCGGTCTCGATATGGCTTCGCCTGAAAGAAAAGCGCACTGCACAAACATGGTTAATGACTGCTCAAAAATTTTGGAAGAGATGATTAAGGTTAAAGTTTGATGTTTAATAGAACTCTGTTCAAAAAAAGAATACTTTTCGTAGGCATTCCCGATATGGCATATATCGGGCTTGACGGGCTTTTGATGTCCGGAGTTAATATCGTAGGAGTGCTCGGGCCTAAAAAAGACCACAACATGTACTATGATTTCAAAACTTTTGTTCAATCAAGAAGGTTGAATTATATTGACTATGATGAACTTGATGAACCTCAGCTTATTGAAGCTGTACGCGCACTTAATGTTGATGCAGCAGTCGTGTGTTCTTTTAATTACAAAATACCGCGCATTCTTTTGGAATCAACAAAAGATGGATTTATTAACGTACACCCGTCCATGCTGCCAAAATACAGAGGCGGAAACCCGTATTCAAGAGTATTAATCAATGGTGAAACCGAAACTGGTGTTACAATTCATTTTATGGATGAAAGCTTTGACACAGGTGATATTATTGCTCAAAAACCTTATCATATCCATTCAAAGGCAACGATGGGGACAATATTTAATGAATTAAACGTTCTCGGAATAGAGCTTTTGCTGCAAGTTTTGAGAGCATATGAAAATCAGCCGCTTCCTAGAATTAAGCAGCCGGTCGGTGATTTTGTTTCAGGAAAAGGACTAAGCGAAAAAGAATTGTTCATCAATTACAACAGAACCGCAGAAGAAATCGAAAGATTTGTACGTGCATTGAATCCGTTTATTCTTGCAAGTACAACTTTCAGAGGGAACATGATGAAAATTATGAAAGTAGAAGTCGCCTCAGATGCCTTCTGCGTTCCGCATCCTGCCGGTACTGTTGCAAAAATCGAGGATGATAAGTTCTTTATTGCAACTTCAAAAGGACTCGTTGTACCGACAGTAATGCAGTTTGGAAGCTTCTTCATGGGCGACAGCAAAGATTTTATCAGAATTGTTAACCCGAAAATCGGAGAAGAATTCAAGTAACTTTTTCTTTACTAAAAAGAAAAGAACCTTAAGTCGGGAAACAAATGTTAAAACAACTCCAGGCCATCCTCAAAGTAAAACTACTAGAAAAAGGTGAAAAATGGATAAATTAAACTTCTTAACAGCCGGCATTCCGCTAAGAGCCGGAAACAAAGGATACGAAGCAGGATTTAAAATACTTGATGAAATGAATCTTGACGGACTTGAGCTTGAATTTGTACGCGGGGTTAGAATAAGCGACAAAAGCCGTGATGCAGTCAGCGCAGCAACAAAAGTTATAACAGCGCACGCACCTTTCTACGTAAACCTTAACGCAAGAGAAGAGGACAAGCTTGAAGCAAGCGTACAGAGAATTATAGAAACTGCACAGGTCGCAAACGAACTTGGTGGTTTCAGCATTACTTTTCATGCCGGATACTATCTTGAACAAGATGCAGAGCTTGTTTACAACAATATAAAATCTAAAATTAAAGAGATTACAGACACTCTTGCAAAAGGCGGAAACAAAATCTGGATTAGACCGGAAACAACCGGCAAAGCTACGCAGTGGGGAGATTTAGAAGAAATTATCAGGCTGTCAAAGGAGTTTGAAACAGTTCTTCCTTGCGTTGATTTTTCGCATTTACACGCACGTTACAACGGAATTTCCAATACCTATGATGAGTTCTGTGCAATTTTTGAAAAAATAGGTAAAGAACTCGGACAAATTGCGCTTAATAATTTCCACGCACACATTGCAGGAATTGAATACGGCGCAAAGGGAGAAAAGAAACATCTTAACCTTGAAGAATCAGATTTTAACTACAAAGATTTATTGAAAGCATTCAAAACTTTTGATGTTAAAGGTGCTGTTGTATGCGAAAGTCCGAATATTGAGGATGATGCAAAGCTTCTCAAAGATTATTATCTAAGTTTATAATCTTTTATATGCTGCTCAAGTTTCTTTAAAATTCTGTTATCAATAACATGCTCAATCTTGCAGGCAGTTTCTTCTGCAAGGCTGTGTTCAACCCCGAGAATATTTTCAAAAAATTCTGAGAGAGTTTCATGTTTTTTTATAACTTCTTTCGCTTTTTTAACCCCTTCTTCTGTAACAGAAATTGTGCCGTAATGCCCGTAATTTATAAGTCCGAATTGTTCAAGCTTTTGAAGTGCTTCCGTAACAGACGCGCGTGAAACATTAAGTCGCCTTGCAACATCAATAGCCTTTACCTTATTATCCTTTGTATAAATACTGTAAACAGCTTCAATATAATCTTCTAAACTTGAAGAGATTTCAGCCATTCCATACCTCCAATCATATAAAAAGACCCGCATATTATATTTAATTTATCCGGCTTTATAACTGTTTCATCCGTATATTTTTCTGCCGGATACGGACATTTTTGTATAAGTTCATTATACGTGCACGCGTTCGGATAATCAAATCCGTTAAGATAAATTTCATCACCCTCCCGAAAAAGAATATTCATCATTCTTGAGTAATCTTTATTTTTTAAGCACCCGAAAACAAAACGCCTTTTTTCGCGCGGAAAAAACCAATCAAGGTTATCTCTCAGAGCCTCAATACCATTAGGATTGTGTGAAGCATCAATTATAAGATTTTTCTCCTGTATATATTCAAACCTGCAAGGATTTTTTACCTTTTTCAACCCTTCAATAATAGTTTTATCGTCAATATTTTTAAACAGATAGTTTACGGCATTAATAACAAGGGCTAGATTTTCAACCTGCTGGTTTCCTTTAAGCACAAGAGCATCAATAAATTCAGGATTAACATACGGGTTTGTAAGTATGAACATTGAGTCACACTCATTGGCCCTGTCTCTTACCGCTTCATAGCCTTCTGCAGTAATAACAGGACACCCTTTTTTAATAATTCCTGCTTTTTCATAAGCAATTTTATCTTTTGTATTACCCAGCCTGTCTGTATGATCAAGGTCAATATGCGTAATTATTGAACAGAGATTTTGTTTAATTACATTAGTAGCATCAAGCCTCCCGCCCAAACCTGTTTCAATAACAGCAATCTCGACCTTTGTATCTCTGAAATACAAAAACATCATAACCGTAAGAATTTCAAATTCGGTCAGATGAATACCTGTTTCAGAAATTTTTTGTACATACTCTGCAAAAATTTCCTTCGGAATATCCGAGCCGTTAACCTTAATCCTCTCAGTATACTCCCAGATATGCGGACTTGTATAAAGTCCTGTCTTGTATCCTGCTTCCTGAAGAATTGATGCAAGCATTGTACACACAGAACCTTTTCCGTTTGTACCCGCAACATGAATAAATTTAAGATTATCCTGCGGGTTTCCGAACTTATCAAGTACAGCAGAAATCCTATCCAGCCCTAAATCTATATAAAAATTGCTTTTTCCAGTTATAAGTTTTATTGCTTCTTCATACTTCATATGAATATTATAACTTAAAATGATTTATTGATATATTTTGGAATATTTGTTAAAATAAAAACAGAATACAAGCTAAAGATTTCAATACTCAGGACACTGATTTTCATGAAAGAAAGGAGGTCGAAATGATTTTTGAAATCAGTGCAGAAGAACTACTGCTAATACTAGCAATAGTTCTCTCAACCAAAGCTCTTTAGTTAGAGCGCAGGTTTGGGTGTTAACGCCACCCATGCCTGTATTCTTATTTTAACCTATTTTGCAGAATTTTCAAGTGGTAATAATGTACTACGTACGTTTTAATTTATGTCCACTTCCTTCTCCCTTGATGGGAGAAGGTGTCCGAAGGGCGGATGAGGGTGTTTGTATTAATTGATTTTCACCTCACCTGTCATTCGGACATCCTGCCTTAGTAGCAAATCTACCCTGCTGCTGACATAATATTGAGGAGCACAAGGCTTTCCTCTTTTTAATTTCACCTTCACGCATTGACTTATACTGCACGAAACCTTTATAATACTTAGTATAAAAAAAGGAGCATAAAATGGACGATTACAAAATAATAATTACGGTATCAGGTTCAGACAAAGTCGGAATTGTTTCATCAATCTCAACTGTTCTTGCTAAATACAAAGTCAACATCGAAGATATCAAACAGACGTTAATGCAGGGACACTTTGTTATGTTTATGCTCTGCGATATAAAAAATGCCGAATTGAACTTCAAAGAACTCAAAAACGTACTAATTGAAGAAGGCAACAAACTTGAAGTCGAAGTTTGGGTTCAGAAAAAAGGCATTTTTGAGAAAATGCACACGATATCATGAGTGAAGAGTTAAATCGTCTAAACGAAATTTCCGGTTTCTTCCGGAGGATGAATACAAAAGTTAAGCTTCTTACCCTTATAACTAAAGCAAAAGAAGAGTATGACCGTTATGATTACAAATCCGGTATTGAAACTCTTGAGGAAGCTTTCAAAATTGACCCGCAAAATCCAACAGTCCTGCGCGGTCTGGGTTGTATGAAACAGTTCAGTGGAGATTATGATACAGCCATCGAATTTTACCGGAAAGCGCTAGAATTCTCCGAAGCTCAAGAAGTTGAGTATACGCTCATCGGAATGGCATATTACCTTCAGGATAAACTCGACGAAGCAGTTGAAAATTTTAACCTTGCAATTGATAAAAATGATAATTACACACAGGCTTACGAAGGACGAAATCAAGCTATGCTTGAAAACCATGTCAAAATTTTGGATTTACAAGAGTCTTTAAAAAAATACTTCTAAATTTAAACACCAGAGCATTAGCAACGCTCATATTTACCCCTGCAATTTAATTTGGGCGAAAAACATTTTAATATTACTCTGGAAAGGAGTATTTTTTATGCAAATAAAAATATTACTTGTAGAAGACCAAAAACTAATGCGTATTGGCATAAAATCACTATTTTCAGATTATCCAGATTTAGAGATAATAGGTGAAGCAGTAAACGGAAAAGAAGCAATAGAGAAATCAAGGCTTATTAAACCGGATATTGTACTTATGGACATAGGACTGCCTGATATTTCAGGTATTGAAGCCGCAAAACAGATACTTGAGCACAACAATAATATTAAAGTAATAATGCTCACTTCACACATATCAGAGGAAGAACTCAATGCCTCTCTGAGCGCCGGTGCAAGTGCTTATGTAATCAAAGACATAAGCACCGACTTTTTAATGAGTGTTATCAAAATGATAAAAGAAGGTGCAATGTGGATAGATCCGCACGTTGTACCATTCATTCGCGACAAGAACAGCGGCGTAATCCCATCAAGACAGCTGTCAAGAAGTGCATTTAAAGAAAATCATTCAAACCTAACCCAGCGTGAATATGAAGTTCTAAAGCTTGTTGTCGACGGGCAGTCAAACAGCCAGATTGCAAAAACACTGACAATAAGTGAACACACTGCAAAAGCCCACGTCTGTAATATAATTCAAAAACTGGTCGTAGACGACAGAACGCAGGCAGCAGTAAAAGCTCTCAAAGAAGGTCTGGTTTAATACCGGACCTTTTTAGTAGCAAATTACTTTTTTTTATGTTTTCATATAACATACAATCAAGGAGAAAATTATGTCACTTCTAATAAAAAATCAACTTAAAACAACATTAAATATAGGCAATGCAGAAAACTTGGGAAAAATTACTCTTCCTTCTGAAAGCGAAGGTATTTTTGCCAGCTGGTGCGGAAAACTCAATCGGCAACCGAAATCTGATATATTTCAGAAAAGCCCTTTAAACAAAGTTAAAATACCGGATAACGATAATATAAAAGAATTAATGCTCGAAGCAAAACACAAAAAATGGCTTGCAGAAGTTAATACCAGAATGAAAAAATTAGGTTTCAATTAAGTAACAAATTATTAAAACATATCCTTTCGTTCATGTTTGGTGTAAAATGTGAAAGTGGATTGTAATAGGAGAAGGACTGTCGTTTTTAGCGACTGGATGTGTATAAAATATGACAATACAAGAATGGTTTGATAAGAGAAAAGAAGCTCAAATTGAAAGACGGGCCCGTGAAATGAAGGGGATTGAAGTAGAAACTCCTGAATTATGGACAGCTTGCGTTCATTGCGGTTTTCAGATTTTAAAAAGTGAGCTTGAAGAAAATTTGATGGTATGTCCTCACTGCGATTACCATTTTAGAATAAATGCCACAACAAGGATTAAGCAGCTCTTTGACGAGGGGTCTTTCGAAGAATTATTTAAAAATGTTCATCCCTGCGACCCGCTAAACTTTGTTGATACGGAATCATACGCCGAACGTCTAAAAAAGGCTCATAACAAAACCGGGCTGGACGAAGCTGTTATAACCGGTCTGGCAAAGATTGAAGGTCATAAAATTGCAGCAGCAGTAATGGATTTTGACTATATGGGCGGCTCAATGGGCAGTGTTGTTGGTGAAAAAGTTACAAGGATTATGGAAAAAGCGCTTGAACTTAAACTTCCTATGCTTGCAATTACATCCTCAGGCGGTGCAAGAATGCAGGAAAGCGCTTTAAGCCTTATGCAAATGGCAAAAACATCCTGTGCAGCCGGTAAACTTGATGAAGCAGGACTTTTATATATTAACCTTCTTACAGAACCTACTTTCGGCGGCATTACAGCCAGCTTCGGAACTCTGGGTGATATTATCATTGCAGAACAAGGTGCAAGAATTGGGTTTGCTGGAAGAAGGGTTATTGAACAGACAATAAGACAAAAGCTGCCTGATGATTTCCAGACAGCAGAATATCTGCTCAAATTCGGTCAGGTGGATATAGTATCAAAGAGGAAGAATTTAAGAAAAACACTGGCTAATATTTTAGATATGCATGGAGTATAAAAAGAGAAAATGGCAGTAGTATTAGACTTTGAAAAACCAATAGTAGAAATACAGAAAAAAATAGATGAACTAAAAAAAATGAGCGAAGCTTCCGGAATGGATCTTGATAATCAAATTCAAACTTTCGAACAGCAGGCTCAGGATTACAAAAAGGAGTTGTATTCAAAATTGAAACCTTCACAAAAATTACAAATCGCAAGACATCCTGAACGACCAAAATTTTTGGATTATGTGGATCTTATCTGCGAAGATTTTATTGAACTTCACGGTGACAGAGAAGGAATGGATGATAGAGCCATTATTGGCGGAATTGCGAAAATAAATGGCAAGCCTGTTATGATTATAGGTATTCAAAAAGGTAAATCTACCAAAGAAAATCTTGAATACAATTTCGGTATGCCGCAGCCGCAAGGCTACAGAAAAGCACTTAGACTTTTCAGACACGCAAACAAATTTAACATGCCGATTGTTACATTAATCGACACTCCAGGCGCATATCCAGGAATTAAAGCAGAAGAAACCGGACAGGGTGCTGCTATTGCGATGAACCTTAGAGAAATGTCAAAACTTAATGTTCCGATAGTTTCAATTATAACAGGCGAAGGTTGCAGCGGCGGAGCTTTAGGGCTTGCTGTTGCTGACAGAGTAATGATGCTGGAGCACGCTTATTATACAGTAATTTCTCCGGAAGGATGCGCTTCCATTTTATGGCGTGATGCTGCAAGATACGCTGATGCTGCAGAAGCATTAAAAATCACTTCAAAAGATTTGCTTGAGCTGGGAATTATTGATGAAGAGATTTCCGAACCTTTAGGCGGTGCTCACAGCGATTATAATGTTGTTGCTGAGAATATGAAATCTTCAATAGTTAATGCACTTAATGAACTTGCGAAAAAATCTCCGGAAAAATTGAGAGAAGAAAGATACGCAAAATTCCGTGCAATGGGAAGATTTATTGAGGATTAAGAGTTTAACAGTTCGTTAATTTTCCAGATATATCTGCGTGCAATTTCCAGAGAGTTTTGTTGTGCTGTATAAAGATTATGTTCGCAAGAGTCACAGGTTACATTGACCAGCGCTTCAATGTCGAAAAGATATTGTTGCAATTTTTCTAAATCTTTTTTATCCATTATGACTCCTTCAAATCTTCTCTGTGATCATAATAATAGAGCATAAGTATTGTGCGAATAATCGAACGACATTCGCATAACGATTCAATGTCATATGCTAACGTCTCATCCATCGCTTCAAGTCTTTTATAAATCTTGCGTCTAATTTCTTGTTCTAACATGATAATCTCCTAGTATACTAGTTTATAAAACTAGTATAGCTTGTTGTTTTTACATTGTCAATAGACTAGTATAATAGTTATTATGACTAGTAATAACAATAATCTAAACAGTAAAATTGGTATAAAAATTAAACTCTTGAGAACGAAATTGAATTATTCACAGGAGAAACTTGCAGAAATTTCTGGTTTGAACAAAAATTCAATTGGTGCAGTTGAACGTGGAGAAAGCAGACCTACTATTGATACGCTTGAACGCATTGCGATTGCCCTCGGAATTGAGCTCAAAGAGCTCGTTGATGTGTCAAAGATTGACTTAGACTAACTGAACTTTGAAATAGAGAATACAGGCTAAAGATTTTTACTACATTTTGACTATACGGAAAGGAGGTTAAAATGATAGTCAAAATCAACGAAGAAGAACTATTACTAATACTAGCAATAGTTCTTGTACTCAAAGTCCTTTAATTAGGGCTGCGGGTAAGGGTGTTCGTGTCACCCTTGCCTGTATTTTCATTATAACGTATTTTAATAAAATTACAAGCTATAATACATAATTTGAACTTTGAAACAAAGAATACAGGCTAAAGATTTTTACTACATTCGCTGAATTTAAATCAGGGGAGGCAAGCAATTGCCTCCCCTCAATGAAGAAAGGAGGCAATATGCTAGTTGAAATCAGCGAAAAAGAACTTTTACTAGTTATAGTTTTAGTTCTATTGTACCAAGTCCTATAATTTAGGACACGGGCTCGGGTATTTCCGCTACCCTTGCCTGTATTCTTATTATAACGTATTTTTTCTAAAATACAACCCGAAAGGAAAAGATGAATAACTATTTTGAATTAAGAATATCAATAAATCCTGCAATTGAGGACATTGTATCAGACATTTGTTTCTCAAATTTTGAATGCGAAGGTGTTGTGACAGCAGAAGAAACTTACAAAGATTTGGAAATGACTGCAACAACTGAAGGAACTTTAAAAGTTTTCCTTACAGAGCTCAATTCCAATCCTGCTGAAGTCTTGAAAATGGAAAGAGAGCTCCTTAAAGACCGCGGCTTTACAGATGAAGAACTCGGAAGCTGGGAAATTACCCTTGACGAAAAAGAAAATCAAGACTGGTCAAAAAAATGGAAAGAAAAATGGACTGTAACACACGTAACAGACAGAGTTGCAATCGTACCAAGCTGGATTAATTACACTCCGAAAGAAAACGAAATTACCATAAACATCGACCCTGGCTGCGCATTTGGAACAGGAACCCACCAGACTACACAGCTCTGCATGAAAGCTCTTGAAAAATACCTTAGTGCCGGTGACAAAGTTGCTGATATCGGTACAGGCTCAGGTATTCTGGCAATTTACGCAATGAAACTCGGTGCAAGTTCTGCTTTCGGATGCGACAACGATGAAACTGTTATCGATGTTTGCAGGAAAAATGCTCAAATTAACAATGTTAAATGTGTCTTTGAACTTACTACTGCTGATAAATTAACTGATAAATATGATTTTATTTGCGCAAACATTTTGCACAATGTTCTTGCAGAAATTATGGGCGATTTGAAAAACATAATGAAAGATAACGCAAAAATGTCTTTGAGCGGTATTCTCGATGAGAAAAAAACTGTTGTTCTTGAAGCAATTGAACGCGAAGGTTTAAAAATCATAGACACTATTTCTCAGGATCAGTGGATATCTTTTGTTGTTCAAAAATAGCCTGAATTTCCAATACATAAAATAATTAAATCAAACATAATATAATTATGCTTGATTTAACCTGGTACACAACGCTCACAAAACCTGCACTTACACCGCCCCCGTGGGTATTTGCGCCTGCATGGATATTTTTATATATAACAATTTTCACAGCCCTGCTTCTTTTTACTGTCACAAGGACAAGAAGATCAAAAGTTTTAGGATATACATATTTTATTATACAGGCTGTTTTAAATATTCTCTGGACGCCGTCATTTTTTATCCTGAATAATCCTACTCTGGCTTTAATAGATATTATTGCTCTGGATATTTTTGTTTTACTCAATATTATAGAATTTTATAAGATATCAAAGTTTTCAGGTCTGCTTCTAGTGCCATATATAATCTGGCTGCTTTTTGCCACTTATCTTAACGCAGGAATATTAATCCTAAATTAAAAGAGCCGTTTTTCAACGGCTCTTTTTTATATATTAACCTCTACACATATTACTTACGTAAGAAATCCGGAATTTGGATATCTGAGAATGATGACATTGTAGGTGCCTTTGGCTGCTGCTGGCTGTTAAATGCGCCGGAGAAGAATTCAGCTGCGCTGATTGAGCGGTTTTCAACTTTTTCTTCAATAGGCATTTGTGACTTCAGTTCAAATCCTGTAGCAATAACAGTAATCTGGATTTCGCCTTGAATATTGTCATCAACAACAGCACCAATAATTACTCTTGCATCATCAAGAACAGCGTCATTAATAATGTTTGTAGCATCGGTAACTTCGTGCAGTGTCATATCAGGTCCGCCTGTAATGTTAACAATAACACCGGAAGCACCATTGATTGAAGTTTCAAGAAGCTGAGAGTTAATAGCAATCTTAGCAGCTTCAATAGCTCTTCCTTCGCCTGTACCGCGGCCTATACCCATAAGTGCAGAACCGGATGCAGCCATTACACTCTTAACGTCTGCAAAGTCTACGTTAATTAAACCAGGTATAGTAATGATGTCTGAGATACCCTGAACACCTCTCAAGAGGACTTCATCAACAACAATGAATGATTCTTGAAGAGATACTCTTCTATCAACAACATCTAATAATTTATCGTTAGGGATAACGATAAGAGCATCAACAGATTCTCTTAATTTTTCCAAGCCCTGCTGAGCTTGATTTTGTCTTCTCTTACCTTCAAAAGAGAATGGTTTTGTAACAACACCGATTGTTAAAATACCTAAATCTTTAGCGATTTTAGCAACAACAGGAGCAGCACCAGTACCTGTACCGCCGCCCATACCGGCAGTTACGAATACCATATCAGCACCTTCGATTGCACTTGTGATTTCCTGCTGAGCTTCTTCAGCAGCCTTTTCACCAACCTGAGGTTCTCCGCCGGCACCAAGACCGTTTGTTAATTTTGCACCAAGCTGAATTTTATTCTTGCAAGTTGAAAAATTCAATACTTGTAAATCTGTATTCATTAACCAGAATTCAACACCTGTCAAACCTGACTTAATCATTCTGTTAACAGCATTTCCGCCGCCGCCGCCAACACCGATTACTTTAATTTTCGCCGGGTTGATACCAGGAGCAGGCTGCTGTTCCATATTATCTGATGATTGAATGTTTTCAATATCACGTCTTCCAAAAATATCCGGTCCTAAGTTGTCCACGTTTATTCCTCTTTTTTTCTATTTATCTATACTATACCACTATACTAACATACTATTTTAAATAGAAACAAATGTAAAGTTCTTGAGCACAAATTTAATATAAATTTACATGAGAAAACCATGTACTGACAAGGGTTAGACGCTTATTACTATTTTGTCGTACATAATCATATTAAGAATTGTAAAAATTTTTAATACACACTAGCAAAAAATCGTATTATAAGTTTTCATTGTAAAAAGAAGGTGTAAGGAACGTGTCTGCATTTGGAGATTACAAAGCTTATAAAAAATACGAGCCGGCCTATCCTGGCTGGAAGTATGCACGTGACCTAAAAGAGAGCAAAAGACAGGAGTACCTTCGCAGGCATCCGGAGAGCATTGATCAGAACGATATACAGCGAGGAAAAGTTTTAATCCGTGCAATAGATGTTATGGACGAATATTCGCAGAAACGTGCTGAAGATATGGAAGTTGCAACGGAAACGGCAGTAGGTTACGGTCTGGATGCCGCAATCTTCGGCGGTGCTGCAGCCGGTGCGGTTATAGGTAATCTCAAACCTGTTAAAAACTTTTTAATGAAACATTTTGGCAAAGATAAATACACCAAATACATTGGCAAGGGGCTTCCTTTAGGAATTGGCGCTCTGGCAGGTATGATTGCGGCTTTTCCTATGTATGCCTGGGCGGCAAAAGCAGAAGTTGCTGCTTCAAGAAGAGGACGATTTGAAGCAATGAGAAAGGATTTAAAAAATCCTAAGGGGTTTGCCGTACTTACAGAAACACAAATAAAAGAAGCAGAACAAAAAGCGCAGAACATTGTAATCGATAACGGGAAAAAATCTCCGTTCAGCATTTCAAACGGGTTTAAGACGCTTAAAGAAATGGCAACTGACAGCAAAGAGTATAGAGCTCATAAAAAACAGTTTGATCTGGAGCTTCTGGAAGCCGAAAAACATATGAATGATGAAATGACTCCTGAAGAAATCTTAAAAGCCAAAAAAGACCAGCAGCTTTTAACCAAACTTGTTGAAAAAATCGATATTGCTTCTCAGGATTATGCAGAAAATGCAGAACTCGCAACACAGGCACTTGTAGTCGGAACGCTTGGGTTCGGGACATTGTTCAACTTACTTTTAAGCAAGGCTCTTAAGGCAATGAAAATTAAGTCCGAAGGAAAAATCACAGCCATAGCGCAAATTGTTGCAGCAATTATTCCTGTAATTCTCTCTATCGCTTCCGCACAAATCCAGAAGCAGGCATCAAGAGTAGGAAGATTTAAAATCAAACAAGATTTACTCAACAATCCGTCCAAGCTCGTGTATGTGGCTGATGAAAATATCGCTGATTTGAAAGACGTGAATGTCATACAGGATAGAAAAGAAGGACTTTTCAAATTCCTCGCTCACGCATGGGAAAATAACAAAGAATACAACAACTACAAAAAAACAACTGCAAAACAGGAAGAAAAGTTCTACAAAGCGATTGAAACACTAGAGCTTACTCCTGAACAGATGAAGGATGCGCAGACATTACAGAGAAACACTTTCAAAACTTTCAATAAGGTAGATGAAAAGTCCCAAAAATATTCAGAAAGTATTGAAGCTTTAGGACAGGCCATTACACTGCCGATATCATTACTCTTTACCGGTGTTGGGCTTATTATCGGAACAAAATATCTTACTAAAGGTGCGAAATCGAATTCAAAACTTGAAATGGCAACAAATTTCAGCAAATACCTGACTGCAATTCTTTTGAGCATTCTGCCGTCTATAGGTATTAATGCGATTATTACAAAAGAACAGAAAAAAGCATCAAGAATTGCAGATATGCTTGCTATAAACGAAATGTCAGATTACAGGCATTTTAGATAGAATATGTTTTAAGCCAGCTTAAAAATCTGTCTTTTATAGCATCAGAATTTCTCAGGCAAAAGTAAACCGGAATTTCATACGGGAAATTTCCATTATTTTGAGATATAAGTTTTTCGATTTCTTCCTCTGTATGTGAAACCGGAGTCAGACCGTAATACCTGTAAAAATTTACCGGAGAGTGTTTGCTTCCGTGATAAGCTTGAGCCTTTAAATAAACAGGGAAATACTGTTTATCGTTAAGAAGTTTCAGCAGCCTTAATGCAATAATTTTTGCAGCTTTCGGGTTTTTCTTTGTATCATAGTTTAAAAAATCACCAACATAATAACTCAGTTTTTCTTCTTTTATACCCGTAAGCTTTTCCAGATATTCCGGTGCAAGAGGCGTAAACTGCACCTGTGCCATAGAGCTCTTTTCCTCATTTTGAATCAAACCCTTTGCGCGCTCGTTCATTGTGTTTAAATCGGAGCCGTCGTCTACAAGCCTGCGGTTCAACTCTTTTAAATCGTACATTTTAAGCATTTGAGATTTATTAACATTTGAAAGTACAATTACCGAGTCCCTGCCGTCGACTTCCAGCCGGTCAGTGACCACGCCCAGCCCGTCTATAAAGTCCCCGCTTTTTATATCAGCAGGTATCAAAGATGCATTCAAAACCCGCTCCAGGTCTTTTGTAAAAACTCCTTTTTGTTTCTGAACATTATTTAGAGCCGTGTACTCAATCGCAAGTTTTTTGAGCGCTGCAAAATCCCTTTCGGACAAATCTTTTTTTGTGCAATATGCCTTTATCTTATCTATCAGACCGGTTTTGTTTTCATAAACTCTGTTGACCTCAAGTGCGGAATATTTTTTTTCTTTATTTTTTATCCGGAAAATATTTTCTTTTGTAAAATCTCCTGTAATTCTCAAAGCTTTATCGACCGGATGCTCAAAAATACTTTGTGCAAGGGGGAGAGTTTCAATTTGTTGAACTGAAAAAATTAATTTATTGAGTGCAAACAATTTTATAGAATTTTGTTTCAGCTCTTTTTGTAATTTTGAAGAAACCAGCTGATTGTCATACTCGCAAAGTTCTCTGTTATTCTCAACCTTAAACCGCATACCTGCAGCTTTCAGCTTGTCTATATTTTGCTTTATAAGATTATCTTTCAATCTTATAATTTCTGATGAAGCCAGATTTTCAAATCCGGAAACAAGTTTCTCAACCTTAATAAAATCTTCTTTTGAAAAACTGCCGGCAATTTTTGTCAGAACCTTTCCAGCTTCTGCCGGATTAGAACGAAATGAAATTTTATCTGATACATTTTCTGCAAACACACGGCGCTGTTTCTGCATCAGCTTTAAACTTTCAATTTTTTTAATATAGTTAACTTTGATGACTTTCATAATATTGTTAAAACCAATGATATTTTTTTTTGCTATCGTTGACAAAAGCCTATTACATAATATAATTTGAAAAAAGGAGGTGTGTATGTTAGTACAAAGAATTCAATCAACCAATCAAATTTACAAGCCAATGGCTAAAAAGGCTTCACAAACAGCTCAGAAAAAATTACAACAGGTAGCTCTATACGGAACATTAGCCGGTCTTGCTGTTTCAGAACCGGTTAACGCTAAAAATGTTAAACGTTTTGCAGGCGGTATGTCTTGCGATGATCCAACACAGTGGAGTATTGTAAATCCAGATCTTTACAGCTGCTAGTATGCTTAACAAAAAATTAAAACTATCACCATCCGTGCTCAAACGATTTGAGCCGTCAGTAGGGTATTGCTTTTACAATGCCAGAAACAAAGCATGCATTAACACGGATTATACTTCCGGTACAATTGTTGCAGCTCTGGACGGTACGCTCTCTGTCAAAGAAGTTCTTGAAATACTTCTTGAAAATAACAAAGATGTTTCGTCAGAAACTCTTAAGGAAAAACTCGTAAATATTTTTGAAACTCTGCTCAAGGAGGAATTTCTTGACGAAATTGATTGATAAAGAATATGCAAATGCAATAAGATTCTATCTGGATAACACTTTTTTCAATTCAAAACAGCCGGAAAGTGCAGAGTCTGTAGACTTAAACCTGATTAGACCATTTTCTAATTACATTAAAAGTCTTGCACCTGAGGGTTTTCTGTTTTCAACTCCGCTCTTTGCGTGGTGGGATTTAACTTCTGCCTGCAATTTCAGATGTATTCATTGTTTGTACAATGATACAGAATATTCGGCGCAGAATGACCTTACAACATCAGAAGCAATGAATCTTGCAGACAGTTTGATTAATGATTTCAGAATATCAGGAATACTGCTTACCGGAGGAGAAATTTTCCTGCGCAAAGACACAATGGATATAATCCGGAAGTTTAAAGAAAATAACGTTTCTGTCAAAATGGCTACAAATGCGGCATTATTGGATGACAGTCAAATCGATTGTCTGGCCGAAATGTTAAATCCGTATATTGATGGTATGCAGATAAGTTTGGACGGCGCAACGCACGAAACTTACAAAAAAATCAGACAAACAAATCTTTTTGAAAAAGTTATCTCCAACATAAAAAAGCTTGCAGAAAGAAATATTACAATAACAATTTCCTGCACTGTAAATACAGTTAATTACAATGAAATCGAAGAAATATACAAACTGAGCAGCGAGCTTGGCGTAAACTGTTTTGTTGCCGGCAGAATGTATTACTTTAACAAATCTCACGAAAACTTAATACTTTCAAACAGGGACTTAATGCTTCTTGCTTCAAGACTTTACAAATTAGATACAAGCAGCTGCAAAACAAAGCTTATAGCAGGTCTGTTCTCAAGCATAGAGCTATTCAGCATACCCGGTATCGGCGAAATTCTTGAAGAAGATAAGTACAAACCGGTTTTTGAAAAATACACGATTCCTGTCACACGTAATTGTAATTGTCATGACAGGCTGAGTATCCGTTCTGACGGCAGTGTTTATATGTGTATGCAGGCTCAGGGGTGTAAAGACGCACTTATGGGAAATATCAGACAAACTCCAATCACAGAAATCTGGGAAAATAGACAGAATAATATACTTTTCCAAAAAAGATTACTAGAAAAAATGAAATGTAAAAACTGCAAATACAATGTGATTTGCAACAGCGGCTGTATGGCTCATGCTTACAATAATAACGGCAGCATAAATACACCGGAAATGCCTTGTACGATTTGTAAACAATCTTAACATATTAGCCCTATTGCCATATATCCTTTACTATAGACTTGGGGGATTATAGTAAAAATTCCTGACTGCATTATTCTGGATACGGGGATATAGTTTTGAAAAAATTAATAACGCTGTTTATAACCATGGTATCAGCCTTAATGCCTGCATTTGCCGAAAGTGCAAGTGCAGATTTCAGTATACTGCTTCCGGAATTTGTAAAAGTAGAATCAGTTTTCAGCCCTGTACTCATTGCAAATATTACAGATAGAACCGGAAACCTTTATGCTCCGCTGTGCAGTAAGTTTAAGGTAATAACAAACAGTTCTGAAACTAAAAAACTTTATCTAAAAGCAAATACTGTTACTGATGCCGGACAGGAAAATGCAATGTTTGAACAGGGCGGACAGGTTTACATTGCGTTTGCAAACCTTGCCAAAATCCCGAAAAGCCAAGCTCTCGCAAATTGTAAAATGGGCTCTCTGCCAAAAGACAGTCCCGGAATTGTTGCATATCCTGTTACATCGGTTACCGGCGCTGAAAATAAATATGTAAGAGATAAGTACGAAGTTTTTGTCAAAAACGGCACTAGCTACGTTACAGTAAATATAGGTTCTAATGTGCTGAAAAATTCTTTTGCAGCTAATGACTCAAAAGGATTTTACCAGACAATTTTATCATTAACGGAGGCGGATATTTAGAAAAAGGATAGCATGGAGGTAAAAAATAAGAGGAGAGAATTTAGACACGAGGCTGTCATCTTAGTTCTGGCGGCATTTTTAGGCTGCTCTCCTGTTTATTCTGCTACTGACTTTTCTTATCTTGAAATCGGCGCCCCAAAAACAATTAAACTTATTAATCCCCTTTACTTAGATACCTCCAGAACAATAAAACCTGTTATTAAAACGATTACCCCCTATAACGGCGAGTTAAATGAATCAGAATATTTTTCGTCAACGACAGAGAATGATGTACCCGCAGTGCAAGAGGTACAACCCCCTGAACAAAATGACTTCTTCGCCCCTCCTGCAGAAGAAGCCGTTTATACGGCCGGTGTTGATGAGGTTGATTTAGAAGGAAAAATTATAAACGAAATATCTTTTGAAGGACTCAAAACTATCAGTCCGGAGGCCATTAAAAGCCAAATCAAAACCATTGCAGGTTCTTTATTTAATGAAGAACTTTTACAGCAAGATTTGCAGAGAATTTATGCCGTCGGATTTTTTACTGACAAAATGGCAATTGAACCGGAATTAAACGATGATGGAACTGTTAATCTTAAATTTATTTTACAAGAAAATATTAAGGTAACAGGGGTTTCAGTTGTAGGGAATACAGTAATTTCTACAATGGAACTTCTTCCATTTGTTACACCTCTCAGAAATTACCCTCAAAATATTGCTAATATTAACGAAGCAATTGATAAAATTAACAATTATTATCATACAAAAGGGTACATTCTTGCAGGAGTAAATTCTGTTGATGACAGTGACGACGGCAATCTGGTCTTCAGCATTACGGAAGGTGTAATAGACAAAATATTTATTGAAGGAAACGAAAAAACAAAAGATTATGTAATCACGCGAAACATTCTGACACAGCCAGGTACAGTATACAACGAAAACTACCTTAAAGAAGATTTATCAAGAGTCTATTCGACCAAAATATTCAAAGAGGTTAACCGTGAAATATATCCTAGCGAAACAACAGACGGAGAATATAACGTTAAAGTCGTAGTAGAAGAAGACAGTCCTAACAGTCTTGCATTGGGAGGCGGTATTGATAACGGTTTGGGAGCTTTTGGCTCTGTAAGCTACAGCGAAAATAATTTCCTTGGACGAGGACAGAAGCTCACGCTCTCAGGGATTTTAGGTTCAGGTATTCTTCTAAGTGACGCTTCTATTAAAAACCGGATGAATTATCAGCTTGAATTAAGTTTCTTTGAGCCGTATTTCCTGAATGCGGATAATTCTCTTACAAGCAAGCTTTATTACAGGGATTTGGGAAGCTGGCAGGTGCCTCTTGCAATTGAAAGACGAGTCGGTATTAATGCTGCTGTTGAGCATAAAGTTAGAGGTTATAATAATCTTTCTACAAACTTTAGCGCGGGAATTGAACATATAAGTTTATCGGAAGGCGACTTTGATAAAATTTCACATATGTATGCTTTAAGAAACCTTAATATCGCAGACAGAGCCAAACAATTAACCGGCGGTTTCTTTGTAAATCTTTCACCGGGAGTTAAATACAGCACACTCGATTCAGAAGAGATTCCACGAAGCGGTGTAATTGCTAATGCTCGATTTATCGAAGCAATAAGTTTAAGTGATTTTAAAAACACAAATGGAAGAATTGCCGGCGGAGTTACAAAGTATTTCCCTGTACGAAAGAAATCGTCCTTCTCTCTGACTGCAAGAGGCGGTGTAACCGTACACGGAGATGATGTACCGGAAGTTATGGCATTCAGACTTGGAGGCCCTTATTCTGTAAGAGGTTTCAGAATGAGCGGCGTTGGTACGGGTGATGCATTCCTGATGGGTTCGGCAGAACTCGCAACGCCGCTGCCGCTTGTAGATAGGTTAAAATGGGATTTTCTACAGAGAATACGTTTAACATTCTTTGTTGATGCGGGTAAAGTGTTTGACCCTACAATCTCAAGTGTGTTATATGACAGGCCTATGAGTGCAATTACAGCAGGTATCGGTTTAAGAGTTTATATTCCAGGTGTAGGCCCTGTATCAGTTGATTATGGTATTCCTATTACAAATCCAGGTGATTACGGTTCAAAAGGCGGATACTTTACGTTCGGTACCGGAGGAGGAAATATGTATGGTTATTAGAGTATTTTTATTGCTGCTGCTCTCTTGTTTACCTGTGTTTGCAGGAGGAGTCGGATATGTGAATTATGATAAAGTTGTTGCAAATTATCAGTTTGCAAAAACTTCTCTTAGAGAAATTGAAACTAAAAATAATGAAATACAACAGTATCTTTTAAACAAAGAAAAGGAATTTGATAAAATAGAATCTGCCGTTCAGAAAAAGAAATTTGAAGAAACAGTACGAGTTGAATTAAAAGCCAGAGAAAACGCTTTCAATGCTTTTCGGGAAAAACGTGAAGAAGAAGTCTATACACGTATACACGCAGTAACCGAAAAAATACGGCTTGAAAAAGGTCTGGATGCGATTCTGGATGCCAGAAGCGTTTTTTCAGGCGGAGTTGATATAACAGATGCGCTTATTCAAAAGCTTAACAGTAATTAAAGCTTGATTTATAAATTTGACGGTTCATAATAGAGTATATAAATCGGGATGTAGCGCAGTTTGGTAGCGCACCGTGTTCGGGTCGCGGGGGTCGCAAGTTCGAATCTTGTCATCCCGATTTTTTATTTGGTGTTTCACGCTTGAGGTCAGCCTGGAGGCGCAAAACCAACTTGTAATCACAACGAAATGCTGACCGACAGGTTGTCTACGTGCGTAGCACTCATCCCGATTTTTTTTTGTAATTCTACCAATAAAGTCAGTCTAAATTTTTTATCAAATATCTGTATGATGACGTATCTCATATTTTCAGTTACTATTTTCAATAATTTACGATTAATTAGTAATAAACAAGAGAGTATGAAAGCGAGGTTTAGCATGATAATGACTAATATAGAATCTGTACCCGGTAAAAAGATAACAAGTCTTTTAGGGATGGTTTCAGGCAGTACTGTAAGAGCAAAACATGCCGGCAAAGACATTTGTGCCTCATTTAAGAATTTCTTCGGAGGAGAAATAAAAGGCTATACTGAGCTTATGGAAGAATCCAGAAAAGAAGCCACTCAAAGAATGGTTCAGCAGGCTACTAAACTGGGTGCAAACGCTGTTATCAATGTTCGATATGCCACATCAGCAATTGCAGCAGGAGCAGCGGAGGTATACGCATATGGTACCGCAGTAAAAGTAGATGATATTCAGCCTAAAACACAAGGATAATAAAAGATGGATTTACTAATTGCAATAGCTCTTCTTATAATATGCTATTTTACTGGCAGAAGCAGGGAGAAAAAACATTATAAAAGTATACGTGAACGGGAAGAAAAATTATACAAACAGCCGCATATAAACTTTTCCAAAAATGTAAATGTTTCCAAACCGGTCAAAAATGCAAAGCTTGTTTCAGCTTCTGTTGTAATAGGATGCGACTATTTCAAAGTATTTCTTGCAAGTTTAAGAAATATCTTCGGCGGAAATGTTTCCGCCTACGAATCAGTACTGGATAGAGGCCGTCGAGAAGCAATTCTTAGAATACGAGAAAGTGCATACAGGATGAACGCCGATTTAGTTATGAATATAAAAATTGAAACAGTTATGCTTTCGGAACAAACTATGTCGCAGGTGTGCATAACTGCTTATGGAACAGCTGTTGAATATGACAAAAAATAATTATGATTACGAAGCTGCAAAACTTCTAATTGATGACGAAACAAATGTGACTGAAACAAATCCTTTAAAGGATTTGTTTCAAACCTGTGTTCAATTAGTATTGATACTAATTTTAGTATATTTGTTAACTTTCATTGGTTCAGGGATTATCATCAAATCACTCTCAATTGAAAAACAAATTCAGATGGAAAATATTTTGTCCTCTATGATTAACACAGAAACACAGGATAACAATTTTGATACTAAGAAAATAAAGGATATTAGAAACAGAGTATTAAGTGTTGACAGAGATTTTCCTAAAACTTCTAATTTAGACATACATATTATTAATGATACACAGATGAATGCACTCTGCTATCCTAACGGTAATATTTACATCACATCAGAATTATACAAACGTCTGACAGACGATGAAATGCTGACTTTCGTAATCGCACATGAGATGGCGCATTATAAAAACAAAGACCATCTTATGAATTTGAGAAAAGGAATATCAAATGCTTCTATAATTATATTTATGTCTATTGTTTCCCCTAACAATCAGGAAGCATCTAAGATTATTGAAGGTACGCTGAGTTTATCCGATTTAAAATATTCACGCAGTGTTGAAGCAAAAGCGGATTTGTATGCCGCAAAAATTCTAAATGAATTATATGGCAGAACGACTGGAGGAGTACAGGTCTTGAAAATTCTTAGCGGACAAGATACAGGAGCACCGGAAGTTTTGTCTGACCATCCGGATATTCAAAAAAGAATAGAAAAACTCCAGAATTAATTATGCACTATAATCCTGTCAGCTTTTCCATCAACTGCACGCAGCATATCTTCGCCAAACTTTTCATACTGTTTTTTTGTACATTCGATTTTTCCTGTTACGGTTTCAAGCTTAGAAGGAAAATGCGTTATTAAAGAATTATATAACGGATTTTTGTTATACAAAACAAAATTTCCATCAATCTTCTTAACATCTGCAAGTAAATCATCTTCGTTAAGTCCAAACATAGAGTAAGGTACAGTAATACCGCTTGTCTGCATTAAATTGTAAGAAGTTTTATAGGTTCCAATTTCTAACAAATCTCCTTCAACTTTCCGGTTTTTTACCCCGAGAGCATCAAACATTGCTTGAGTATCATTTTCCTTTATAGCTCTGGCAAATGTTTTACCTGATACTCCGGCCTGCTCATTTAGCTTTTTACTTATCAATATTGCCTGATACGCTTTGGGTCCTTCATCATATATGCCGGAATGACATTTTAAATTACTCTTATTGATGAAATCCTCTATTTCATCAACCAATTTTAATGGAACTATATTATTGTTTTCAACGCCTTGAATCTGGTCTATTTTACCTTTTGCAGTAGTCATCCCAACAAGAGGTTCCCACAACTTAGCTTTATTACGTTCCAGATAAATATAAAAATCACCGTCCTCTAGTGCAGCCTCTGCCTTATCTACGCTCGATCTTGTACACCAGTTTTTACAGCTTAAAATTTCCAGCTTTTTTATATTTGCTTCTTTATTAAACGGATCATGCTTAATTGAAGGAATCTTTACCCATACAGAATTATTCTCGGATAGATTCATATCCATCAAAAGATTATCACGCAAGCGATGTGTGTAATAGTCCAAAAATGATATATTAGCACAAGCAACTTGCCTATCTTTAGGTGCTAAATCATTAAAATAATTCACAGTTTCTTTCAAAGCTTTTTGATTAAAAGGAACCGGAATATGCCTGTTATTTTCTTTTACTTCACTGTTAACAGCATTCCAAACAATCAACTTTAATGCATTATTATTTTCTATTTTAGCGGCCAATTCTTCATCAACAGGTTCATCAAATAAGCCTTTTGCAGCTCCAGGTTCTTGTAAAAAATTTTTCCATTTATTTAATCTGTCGGCACGAGCTTCATTTATTTTATTTATTGAATATTCACGAATATCTTGTGGAATGTAACTTTTCCACTTAATTTTATCAACCATAGACTTTTTAAATGGTCCGAACACCATATTAAAATTAAATACTTGCTTTATTGCAGCTGCAATATTTTTTGCAGATAACAGACTGCCGTCTACTTGAAATCTTTTATCTCTTCCGAAAATCTCTGCTGACAAAAATTCAAATGTAGATGCGTACATTGAGGGCATTGATTTACCTCTAAACTGGACAGTATCGCAATCCGATTGGTTTAATAGAGGTTTTACGAGTCGTTGGTTATTATTTAACTTATTAAAAATATTTTGTTTAGGTAAAAAATAAATATTATCTATACTAGAGGGCATAATACAATCCTTTATTTTTTATTTGTATATTATACCCAGACTAAAATCTGTAAATATAAAATTTTGCGCTTTTACACATCATTTATTAAGAAATATTAAGACACGAAAACGGGACGTTTTCGACGTCCCGCTGCTATTATATTTCAGCTGTTATTAATTTAAGCCTAATTGATTTCTATAAAACCCGTTGCTTGCAATTTTCTGTTGAACCAGATTGTTATTGGAGCTTGATGCAAGATACAATCCGCTAATTTTATCTAATCTTCTTGTCAATCTGCTGTCCGGATAAACTTTTGATGCAACTTTAACTCTTGTCCAGCAGGCAGCTTCTTTTGATGTTGCAAGAGTTTCTTCTTCCAAATCAGCACTGTAGCCTGTGTGATAGCTTTCATGTGCAATTAGGCATGCAATCTGTTCTGCCGGTGCATTTCTGTATACTGAATTGATTAAAATTACACGTGTACCAAAATTATTATATGTGCTTACTGCATAAGCATTTTTACCATTCATAACCATAGATAAATCATCAAACTTAATTCTCATACCATATCTCTGAAGATTTCTAAAAACATCGTTTTCCCCTGCTTGTTCCAGAACTCTCATCGCTGCTACGATTTTGGCATCAGTAGAAAAATCTGTTACTCTGTACGCAAATGCCTGACCTACACTGAAAAATAAGAATGCAAATAAAACTAATACTACTTTTTTCACGACATAAACTCCTAATCAACTTTTTTTGTTTTTCCTTATGTGAGTGTTTACGGCGTGTTTTCTAAAATCTTTAGCAAATACATCTCTGTTGTTACATAAGTTTACAAAACTCAATAAAACTTCATTCAAAAAGGGTCAAAACCCGCATATTACCTGCATGGTTATTCCACTTAACGAGTTTTAAGATATAATAAGAAAGAAGAAACTACATGAGAACAATTTTACATTTCTTAATATTTGGAGGATTTTTATGAATAAACTATTTTGGAAGAGGGCCGGTATAACTGCTGTGAGTGTAATTGGCGGTGCTTATGCAGTGTTTCTTATTTCGCCTCTTATCTTAAATCCGATAGTTGACAGTTACATACCTCAGATTAAGAATATTATTCATGAAACTTCTGGGCTTAACTCCGAATTAACAAATGTAAAAGTTGTCACAACCCCAAAACTTACAGCAGGTTTGAAAGTCGGAAAATTTTCACTTCTTGAACCTGACAACACCCGGATTTTTTCAGCAGATGACTTTCAGGTAAAAATGTCTTTACTTCCTATTCTTGCCGGAAAAATAAGAGTTGATGCTGTTCAGCTCAAAAACGCAAACGCAAATATTCAAATCAATAGTGACGGTCATTTTGCTGTCGAAAAATATTTGCCAAAAACTCCTGACACTGACTCAGTCAACTCTTTCCCTGAAAACAGAGAAAATGTTTCATCGCTTCCTTTTGGATTAAAACTTTCTAATCATCTGCCTGATATAAAAATTGATGGATACGATATTATAATCACAGACGGAACAGACAAGTACACTCTGAGCGGAAATAAAACTGAAATTACAGATTTTATTGTTAATAAAAGCATAAAAGTTAAAGCATCCGGAAAAGCGGTATTGAAAGATAGAGAGCAATTTCATTACAATATAAAAGTTCTTAATAAAATCATGCCGGATGTTGAACTTAATGATATTGTATTCACTCCGCAAGCTCAGGAAGAAACAGCTCAGGAATTTGAAATGCCTGACATTATCGGTATTTTAAAAGGAATTTACGCAAACAATCTTACAGCAGATGCTGATGTTAATTTACTGATTGAACGCAACAACATCAAGGGTAATGCAAATTTTACAAACCTGTCTGTAATTAATCTTCCGCCAAGTATTGTTAAACTAAAATTCAAAGGTGAAAGCATTGATATTATTTCGGATATTTATACTGCAAAAAATGAAGTTTCAAAGATAAACGGCTTAATCAAAACAGGTAAAAATCCAAATATTGATTTAAACATAAAATCAAAAGTTGAAATTTCAAATATTTTAAGGATAGTAAAAGATGTAGCGTTAATCTTTGATATAAGAGATTTACAGACACTTAGTGCAAACGGGAAACTTGATGCAGATTTCAGTATAAAATCTAACCTTAAAACAGTGAAGTCAAGCGGGTATCTAAAGATTCCTTCTGCGGATGTTTATTATGGACTTTACAAAATAGGAATAGATGATATTAATGCAGACGTTAGACTTGATAACAACAACATCAATATAAATAATATAGGATTCACAATACTAGACCAGCCGCTTAAACTTTTTGGAACAATAACCGGTGATGCTGTAAGTGATTTACACCTGAGTGCAGAGAATTTAAGTTTAAAGGGACTTCTTGTTGCAGCGGGACAGGCATCATTAATGAAAGATAATCAGGTTAACTCCGGTCTTGTGTCATTGAAAGTTGATATTCAGGGGAAATTGGATAAAATTAATCCGGCAGTAAAACTTAATCTGGATAACATTAACATTAAAAACATTCCTTCAAATACATCTCTGAGTGCGCCTTCAACAATAGTCGGAATATCCGGCACATCCTTAACCGGAAAAGCAGAGAGTAAAAATATAAAAATCATAAATCCTTGCGCGAAAGTTTCAATACCGTCACTCATCGCGAATATTTCAGAAAAAGAAATTTTCATCCCGTCAACTCCTGCTGCGATTGAAAAAATAAACCTCAATGTTTCAGGAAAAATTACAAATTATCTTACTGAAAAAATCGGCCTTGATTTTGTTACAACCGGTGACATCAAATCAAAATTAACAGGTAATATGAATATCGCAAAACAGACCCTTAATTTAAATTACGCAACGACAGAAAGCTCAACCATCATTATTCCGATGTTTGACAAATCTAAAATGACATTCAGCGGAAATATTTTCATTACAGATAGCATGATGAACCCTGTAATCAAAGGCGATGTGAATATTCCTGAGATAACAATACCGGAAATTCCTGTCACAATGGAAAATCTTGATATTAAATTAAACGGACATATACTTAACGGAACCGCAAGCGCCGCAAAATTCACATCAGGAGGAATAAAGGCTGAGAATCTGACTTCTGATTTTTCTATGAAAGGCGATAAATTCTATCTCAATAAGCTTAAGGGCGATGCTTTTGACGGTAAAATCAATGGTAATATTGTTTACAATCTTTCTAATGCACAAACCGGAATTATCTTTTCAGGTGAAGGATTAAACGCAGAAAAAGCTGTATACGGCTGTGTCGGTATTAAAAATGCTATCTATGGAACACTTGGTTTTGATACAACCATGAGTCTGAAAGTTGTTGATTACAATGAAATGATGAAATCCTTAAAAGGAAATCTTAACTTTAATATAAAGAACGGAAGCTTCGGAGCTATCGGTAAACTTGATACGCTTTTACAAGCTAATAATATTATTACGAACTCTATTTTAAAAACAACAACAAGTACGCTTGTCAATAATCTTGTTCTTACAGATACCGCAAAATTTGAATATCTTGACGGTCACCTCAGCTTTGAAAATGGATGGGCAAACTTAAATCCAATCAAGAGTTCAGGTAATTCACTTGCTTACTACATAACTGGTAAATATAATTTAATAAACGGAACAACAAATATTAATATTCTGGGTCGTTTGGATGCGCCTATAGTAGCTAAGCTCGGCCCTATAGGACAATTGTCAGCAGATAAATTACTTTCTTATATACCTAAATTTGGTGAGGCTACAGCAAAAATTGCCAACGCATTGACAACAAACCCTAAAGGTGAAAATATTGCAGCAATTCCTGCTCTTACAAACGGAAGCACAAATTACAAAGATTTTAAAGTAGTATTCAACGGCGGACTTGAAAGCACAAGTTCAGTGAAGTCGTTCAAATGGCTTACTACAATTGACACAAGTGCAATTGAAACCAAAACAGTAAAAGAAACTATAAAAGATATAACGACATCTGTAAGCGAAGATTACAAAAGTACAGTAGAGTCAGTAAAAGATGCTGTTACTAGCACAAAAGAAGATTGGAATGAAACCAGAGAACAGCTGAAAAACAGCGCAGAAGAGTTGAAAAATTTGTTTAAAAAGAAAGAAAACTAATATTCATAATATTTCATCAAAGTTTCAACAATAATCCAGTCATTTGGCTCATCGATTTCATAAGAAGTATAAGACGGGAGTTCGTACGCGGTAATTTTGCCTGACAGCCTGCATTTGTCGTGTAAAATATTTCCGACCGTGTTTATATAGCAGGCGCCATTTTCTGCAATTAAGCCTTCAAAATCCTGACGGCGAGGACGATTGCGGTAATCATAATTTACAGGTACTAGAAATCCGTTATTTTGTAGTTCCGCCGTTGAGGATGGTCTGGAGTTCTTATTCCGACCTGTAGTATCAGTATTACCATCCGACAATTGGTCTACGTACGTAGTACACCAATGGAACTGCTTTTCTAAGACTCCTGTAAACATCGAATCAGCTCCGCTTATCAAAAACTCATTATACATCCCGTCAATGTGTTCAGACTTAAGCATCGGTGATGTGGCCTGAATAAGAAAAAAATTATCCTTCTGCTTGAGCCCCGTTTTTTTAATATATTCAAGCATGACACTTTCTGTAGAAGCCGTATCAGAAGCGTTCTCAGGGTTTCTGTCATAAACCTCAACTTTCGGAAGTTCAAAACCCAAAACTATTTTTTTTATTTCTTCACTGTCTGTTGCAATAATAACTTTATCAATACATCCAGCACCGCTTGCAGCTGCTGCGGTCCAATATACAAGAGGCTTTCCGTTCAAAACTTTTATATTTTTCATAGGAATTGATTTACTTCCGCCGCGTACAGGTATGAATGCTATATTACTCATTAGCAGCCTCCTTAATTTTAACCATATCGTAAAGAACCTGATTGTAAGGAACAGGAACTCCTAATTCTCTGCCGAGTTTTATCATTTCTCCAGCAAAAATATCAACTTCAGTCTTTCTGCCAGCCAGAATATCCTGATGCATAGAGGTTTTACCCTCATCACACATTCTGGAAAGAGCATCCAGTGCATCCTTTTCAAGATTTTCAAGCCCGTTAATCCCCTTAAGTTCTGCAACAGAGCGTACCTCGGCAATTATTTTTTTTGCAAAATCTATAAACGCCTTGTTATACTTCATTTCACCAAACGTCATATTTAATACTGCAGATGTCTGGTTTGAAAAAATATTCATAGTAAACTTGAGCCACATTGAATAATCAATATCATCAGGGACTGCATAACCTACGCCAGCATCGTTAAAAAATTTGATTAACCCGTCATCACGCTCCATAACAATCTCGCCAACGCCGTCCTGCTTAACAGAATTTCCGACTCTTACTGCACTGTGCCCGATAAAATAAGACTTAAGGACTTTTGCTTGAGGATAAGCAGAGCGGATAACTTCTTCTGACGAAATTCCGTTGAGAAGCGAGAGAATAATTGCTTTGGACGAAACAAAATTCTTTATCATCTTGACTGCAGAATCTAATCCCGATGCCTTTGTTGCAATGATAATCAAATCCGCGTCAAAATTATCATCAGGCAGAATATAGTAAAAATCCTGCTCCACGCCGTTTAATACAGGCTTATTTTTTGAATACCTCTCTAAGCGTTCTTCATTCACAAGGATTTTAAGATTACATTTACCCCTGGATTTACCCCCTAATTTAGATGCATACGTCATTCCGACCGCACCGAGCCCGCAAATAATTACATTTTTCATAATGGCATTTTACTACATTTATAATAAAATATAAATATGACATCAGAATTGCTTTTTGAATTTGACAGGAGTTTTAATACGCAGGTAATCGGCACAGACGAAGCCGGAAGAGGGCCTGCAGCAGGCGGAGTTTTTGCTGCGGCAGTTATGTTTGAAAAAGTTACAGAAGGACTGATAAAAGATTTAGCAATTCTTAACGACTCAAAAAAACTCACCGCAAAAAAACGCGAATCAATATACGACATAATAAAAAACAACACTCTGAATAAAATCGTCTGCGTTGAAGTTGAGGAAATAGAAAAAATAAACATATTAAACGCTTCTTTAAAAGCAATGAATATTGTTTGTTCAGGAATTGTAAAACATCCTGAAACACTCGTACTTGTAGACGGCAACAAACTAATCAAAAATTTTGAATATAATCAGCAGTATGTAATCAAGGGTGACTCAAAATCAGCTTCCATAGCTGCGGCAAGTATCTTAGCTAAAGTAACACGTGACAGATATATGACAAAACTTCATGAAGAGTTTCCGATGTATAACTGGGCAAAGAATGCAGGGTATTTAACAAAAGAACATCTTGATGCTATTGATAAATACGGTTTGTGTAAATATCACAGGCCGTCATTTCTGCGCAAGCATTTTTTAAAACAAAATTCGGGCAACCAGCATCTCATAACTACTGATTCCCCGAATTTGAACTTTTCTTCCGCAGGCTTTTGAGTTTACTTTGCAAATTCACCGGTGTAAAAACTCATCAAGTTTGCCAGACGGTGCTGCTTTTCTGCAGCTTTTTCAATGTTTTGCTTAATTTCATCAAGCTCTTTCAATAAAGTATTTAAATCCTTACGTCGTTTGCTCTCTAGGCGTTCCTCCTTATTTAACTGGTGGTCTGAAACTTCCGCCAAATCAACTTCAAGCCAGTTCGGCGAAAAACATTTATTATTATATTCCTTTCTGCTCATTAGTAGCTCCTTAACAGCTTTTAACAGTTTTGACAATACCCAGAACGTTCATCACGAACCGCATTATGCCTGCTGCAGCATTTTTGCATTCTAAGTAATCCCTGCGTACCTCTTGAAATTCTCTTGAGTTGAAATCGAAAGATGTCATCTCGGAATATTCAATTAGTGCTTCATGTTCGTCCATCACTATACCTCTTAATCAACAACTATACGCGATATCTTTTTCATCTTTTTGCTTACAGATATGTTAACGGCATTTTTTTGAAAAACTTTAGGGTTTTTGAGGATATCGTTACAAATCGTTACAAGACAGGTTCAAAAGCCAATAATAATACGAAAGTCTTGTCGTATAACAATTGAGGTTGGCGTGGAGGTACAAATCCGGTTGGTAGTTTTATGAAATGCCAACCGACCATTGGTCTGCGTGCGGGGGTAAATGAAATCAGGCTGGTAGCCCCACCATTGAGGTGAACCTGTAGTTTTGCTTTTATCTAGTAGGTCAACATTTGTTCACCGACAATAGGTCTACGTACGTAGTACAAAAAAAAACCGCCATCCGGCGGTTAAGATACATATATGTATTATGTTAAATAGAACTTTGTTTACAGAGCAAGCGTCTTGTACTCCAGATTTTGCTCTGTGAAATCAACAGGTGTTTTGTAGTCATACGGAATTGAGATACTTATTTCGCTCTTTTCCGGCAGCATTTCAAGTCCGTAGGCATCAATGAATTTCTCATCCAGCTTAAGCGTATACTTACCGGGTGCAAGACCAGAGATGTAGAACACACCTGTTGAATCAACCGTTGAATAATTAACTTCTTCTCCGTTTTCATCAAGAATTACTACTACAAAGTCGGTTATTTTTAAGTCACGCTGGAAATCATCAAAAATTTTTAAAGTACCGGATACTGAGCCGACTGTACTTATAAGAGGAATTTCGAGCTGAGTTGTCTGGCCCCCGTCAATTTTAACCTTTTTATTTATTAAATCGTTTGTAAATGGTGCAACTGTAATCGGCAGCTGGTTCATATCAATAGATACAGTATAAATCCCCTGTTCTAGGCTTGATGAATACACTCTTCCGCGCTTATTAGTAACACTTGTTTCGCCAGTCCAGCTTGTAATAAGCGGTACGTTCTGAATCGGCACATCAATTTTCTTGTCATACTTTCCGTTTTTGTTAACATCAACAAACGCAATCGCCTCGAAAAGCCCCTTGTTCAAATCTTCGTCACCGACTGATTTCAGACCGTTATGGAAGATCTGGAACGCGTCGTTAAACACAAAGTTTATTGAATGCCTGTTTGTAGTCGGCGTAAACATATTGTCAATAAAGTAACCGCCGTTTTCTGAATATTGATATCCCACAGACATTGTCTGGCCTGACTTAGCCCTGTAACCTATGTTAACATTAAAGTCGTTTCCTCCCTGACCGCTGTATCTAAAACCATATCCAAGCCCGAGAGTTAAACGTTTCCACGTTGGGAAAGTATACCCGAAACGAAACATATTGTAGCCGTTTTTGTAAGTCGCAGTATTATATCTTACTATATTGTGCCCGAGTGTAAATCTACCGTGATTGCCGGGAATTGGAACATCCAGCTGTGCATAGTTATCTGCATATTTAGAATGGTAATTTCTGTCTAAAGAATTTGGCGTATCATACTCTGTATCATACAAACTTTCTCTGCGTCCGGCCTGAACACGCGCCCAGCGTGCAATATCACGGGAAGCATTGGCATCATAAAAATAGTTTTTGTTTCTGCCGAGTTCATTCTCACCGCGTCTATAGTAGCTGTTGAACCTTAAGTTTGCAACCTTAGGAATTTTAGTTGATGCATTAATTGAAGCCTCGTCAAACTTAATAGTGCCGCCTCTGTAGCGGTGGTTCATATTAGAATAATATCTGCTGTAGCTTCCGCCTGCATTTGTAGAATTAAAGCTTACGTTACCTGAAACTTTTCCTCCGGTTCTATCATTTTTGGAAGTAGAGTCGCTGCTTGCAATATAGAAATCTGGTGAGGTCTGGAACAGTTCTAATCTTCCGGCAGCTCTTTTCGGTTTAAAAATACCCCTCTGATATTTTTCGAGATCTTTTTCATACTCTCCTGCTGCTTTCACAATGTAACCTGCGTGAGTATGCTCCTCTCTAATATCATGCGCAACGCTTGCACCGGCCGTTAATCGGCCTTTTATATTCTTGTTTTTCGGATTAACCCATTCAACACTGTTAAGCGCTGTTGCACCTTCAAGATAGTTGACACTTTTCTGCGTACCGCTTACAAGCAGGGTATCGTTTGTAGGAACCCGATAAACAATGCTTGTACCGTTCTTTTCATAAAGCTTATCGCCGGTAACCCGTGATTCAAAAGTAATATTGTCTTTTATACCGTATTGATAATCAATTCCGGCAGTAACTTTCTTGTTGTTTCCGCGGTAAATATTTCCGCCTTCACGGAAAAATCTGTTCTGATACCCCCATACACCTGCGTATGCTGAACCTCTGTGTTCTTTTTCAAAAGGTTTGTCCCCGTATATTGAATATCTTTCTTCTCTTATTATCTCAACACTTCCGTCCTCATTAACCTCTTCAAGTTTTATACTTTTTACAGGATTTGGAAGCTGGACATCTTTTAGTGTATAGTAACCTGCATATGTACTTAAGGTAACAGGCTCTAAATCATTTACTGTAAGCCTTACAAGACTTGTAGGCTTAACATAGCCGTTAATTTTTTCCGGACGTTCTTTTTCGTAATCATAATTCCAGATTTGCGCGCCAAAAATGTTTGTTCCTATAGAGGCGTCAACATCTGTTCTGCCCTTAACTTTTCCTAATTCATACCAGAGTTTTTCTTTTCCAGTTTCTTTATCCTTAATGCTGTTTTTGTAAGCACCAGTAATACCGCCAAACATAAATGCATCAGAACGGTAATGATATTCCGTTGCTTCAATACGGTATTTTCCGCCGTAAATATTACCGTTAATACTTGCCTGCGTACTTCCGGAGAAAGTATCATTAAGAGTTCTATAGCCCTGACCTTTTACTGTAAGGCTGTCACTCAAGAGGTTTGAACGCAGACCGATTGTATTAAGAGTAATCTTGCCTGCTTTTTTAGGGGCAACAACGTCCTGATAAGCCTTCGGGCCTTTATCTTCCGCAACTGCATTGTTTGTATGCAAAAGCGGAATATCTCTGTCAACCTGCGCGCTTAAGGTTAAATCTTCATAATTAGTCTCAAATTTTGCGCCGAAAATCTTTGAAGCAGCGTCAGCAGTTATGTACGCTTCATTGAAAACACCATCCATAATACCCTGCTGCAAAAATTCTGTTTTACGCTTAGAAACAGGCGCATCCTGAACAAATACACCCTGCTGGGTAATCATACCTTCTTTTCCGTCCCAAGTTTTAAAGCTGATGTGTTTGTCAACGCGATTTGCAGTATATGGAATGTTAAATAAATCTGCAAGCTGTTTAAACGGCAGCAAAATTTCCGACTTATCGGTAATTGCGATTTCGACATCCTGATATGCTCTATTATTTACATTGATATAAGATACCGTAGAGTCGAGCGCAAATACCGGTAATGCGAGAAGCATGCCGGCAAAAGCCAGTATTAAGTTTTTCTTAATTCTATTTAACATTCTGTTGAACTCTTGCAATCAGCATTTGCTGACCTTTAGTTCCACCCGCGGCTATCCCTATAGCCTTGTTCTGTTCCTCATCTCCTTATGGAGATGAGGAGGGGACGTCCCCTCGTTTTTTCTATTTAACCCTGAGAGGTGATTACCTCTATTTACTTACAGCCGTAAATGTTACGACTGCCTGATATGTACCTGCCTGATCCTGACCGATATTGTACGTCCCTGATATCGGATTTTGACCGACAGTATGTGTCACAGTTCCCTCTGTGCCGTTGTTAACTTTTACTACGTAACAATCGCCGTAAATTCCATAGTTTTGTTCAAATCCAATTGTCATAGGATTTGTAATCGCGGTTGTTACTGGATATGCAATTACATTTTTATTGCTGCTTCCGCCTGCTTTTGCATTATCAATCGCAGCCTGAGTCGGTGCTGCCAGCGTATGCCCGAATAAAATACTTCCATTATTTCCGTATGCAGAAACTTCTCCCCCGTCAGTTAATATTTTTGATGTAATTATAAAATCATAATTATTATCATTTCCGTTTGTCTGAATACTAAAAACAGACTGTAAACCGGTATGTGCTCCAGTTTCACCGTTTGCCGATGCATTTTCTATTGACGAAGTTTGTTTTTCTATGGCAACAGCCGGCTGAACGTCCGTAAGAACGGACTGTTCAGCTTCTGCATAGCCATAAACTTTTACCGCACCTAACGATGCAGTCATCAAAAATATTAACAATTTTGATATGTTTCTTTTGTTCATTGTTTCCTTAACTACGGTCCTGTTGTTGTCAATGTAAGTGTTGCTTGATAAGTACCGTCTGTATCATGTGTTGAGAATGTACTTGCTAATGCAGCTGTTCCGATAGTATACTGCATTTGGTACTTCCCGTTTTTAATTACATATTTTGCTTTATTAGCGTCAAAAGTTGCAACAGGCTCTTCTGCACCACTTTCTGTATCAGGTGTAATCGTTGGAGTGATAGCAAAAGCTATTGCATTTGGATTATCTTTGTACGCTGTACCAGAACCAGAAGTAATATTCTGTACAGCAGTATCAGCAGGCTGTCTTGAATTGTTTGTAAAAACAATATTCATAGACTCTGCATCTGTACCATAAAGAGCAGTTGTTGCCCCGCCTGTTGTCGGTGCGGTTGCTGAAAGATAAATAGCTCTGTCAGGTTGATTGTTTACCACATTAAATATTGCATTTAATGCTGGTGCTACAGTGATTGTAGTATAATTGTCATCAAATGTTGCACTTGCTGTTTCTACAGAGGAATTATCTTTTGTAATATTGATAAATTCAGGCACTGTAAGATTAAGTGTCGATGTAGCTTCATCCGAAGCAGCTGCAAACACAGCCGGACTGATTAACATCAGCGCCAGTGCTGTAGGGAGTAATTTTACGATTTTTCTCATAGGGTAAACCTTCCTTTCTTCTTTTGGTTACACTTTACCTGTTATATTTAAATTTGCTTCTTTCTTAATATTCTTTTTCTTACCGTTTTCATCAAGATAAGAAATTACGGCTCTAAGGGTATATTCACCGGAGTTTTTGATATTTCTCGTGTCAATCTTTTGTTTCTTTACAAAGTAGTTTCCTCCTCCAACTACTCCTCCATCCAGTTCATACTCGTCTATCAGGCTCTTGCCCTGCAAAATTTGAACTTTTCCAGAGTAACGAACTTTGCTGTTTCCTTTTGACAGGATTTTCATATCTGTATAAAGTCCGTCTTTAGCTTTTACAATATTGAAATACTCTATTTCTGCTTCTTTTGATACTCTGCCTTTGTCCACGTAAACCGGAACACCTACACGTGTTTTCACAATCAGCTGAGCACCTATACCGGCTCTGCCTGTAGGAATATTCATTTCTTTAGGGTTAACGTCTTCAATATAGAGCATTGTTCTGTTTTCACCGTCAGGAAGCTGGTTTAGATTTGCAATATTTATTCTGACCTTTTGATTTCTTCCCTGTACCACAGTAAATTCTGATGGTACAAACCTTATTTTCTTAGTTAAATCATGCGGGTCGTTTGAACTTTCAGTCATCACAACTTCACCTTTTTCATTGATTGTAAAAAATCCGGGATAAACCTTAAATCTCATAGGCTGCTGACTGTCGCCTTTAACTTCTATCGCTGTTGTTACGTAATTATTTTTGAGTTTATTTGCATTAATTTCTACCCTTGTCGGAGCAACCGCAACAGATGCAAACGCCGGAACAGCCAGTCCCAGAGCTATTAACAAACCAAAAATTTTCTTCTTCATACCTGACATTTTTTACCTTATCTCTCTCAAAATATATTTCACTCTATTTTCGTAATTTCCTGACGGAATAAATTTCTTATCTCTGCCTTCCAGCGAATATTCCACAGAAATGTACTCGTTATTCGCAGGGGCTTTTCCCTTTGCAATAACTATTTCTTTACCCGGTGTCAGCAGAACTCTTTCCAGAAGTCTTTCATTAATACCTGATGATGCTGAAACTGTTCTTACATAATAATCTCCTGCACCATCGCCGAAGTTATCAGCATTCAAAGCCAGCTCCCAATCACAGTTAGAATTTATATAAATCATAGGAGAAGTTTCATTAGAAACCTTCTTTGATTTATTGAAAGCATCCTCCGCACCCAGAACAATTCTTGGAACTTCATTATGCAGACTGATTTCCTGAACAGGAGGAATAATAAACTGCAAATTAAATGTTGAAGTCGCAGCAATCTGCCCTGTTTCCAAATCTGTTGCCTGAACCTCAAAATTTATTGCATAAGTTCCTGCCGGAACCATACCAAAGTCACGGATTTTTGCAGTCATATTCTTCGCAACACCGCCCATTGAAAGACCGTCAAAAATATTAGAATACTCGTTATACCGCAAATAAACATCTTCTCTGGTATTGTTTATATACAGATTCGAAAGAGGAATTGTTACATTCCCGTCCACACTCCTCATAGCATCCTCAAGAGGCCTTACTGCAATATTATACACACCGCCGTCATCACTGTTAATAATCAAATTACGTTCAACACTCTGAGGACGTACAACTGTTTCACCTTGATAGTCTATTATAACCATCGAAGCTTGCACAGCTGCACAGCCTAGCACCATTAGAAGTGTTGTAAGTAATATTTTTTTCATGAAAAATTCCTAATTAGGGAAATACCTATTATAATTGTAACGATTTGTTACAAAACTTCAATGGATTTTAGACAAATATACTCTATATGAATGAGGCTAATCCGCGTCTTTTCCGATACGGAACCAGTTTACAAATTTATTTACAAGATTATCTTTCGGAATATCTTCTTCTTTTAATTCCTGCTCAAAATCAATATCGTTCTCGTTTTTGTCCTCGCTGCGTTCGAACATATCCTCCTCCGGCTCATCTTTACGTTTTTTGCCCTGACGAAAATACATACCGCCGCCTCCCATACCGCTGCCGTCTTTATAGGAAGCCTGAGCTTTATTAATCGGGTTGATATTACTGAAATCAAAAGACATAACAAAGTCCTTGATTGTACATTGCATGTTCATTATAACCTATTTTTGAAAAAAGTGTACTGTTTTTATGCTAAAATTAACTTATGAGAAAATTTTTAAGTTTGTTTTTAACATCTCTTGTACTAATGGCATCAGCTCAGGCAAAGGATTTAAGATTTGTACAAATCAGCGACGCCCGTTTTTTATCATCCGCCGAAAATGACGGGTTAAAAAAAGTTATCAATGATGTAAACAAACAAAAAAGAGTTGAATTTGCTGTATTCACAGGCGATAACATAGACAAGCCTTCGCAGGAAGAACTCGAAGCTTTTCTAAAGGAAGCTAAAAAGCTTAATTGTCCGTTTTATATTGTTATAGGCGACAGAGATGTTAACAAGCTCAAGAGTATGAGCAAAGTTGAATATACAAAAATTCTAAGAAAACAGATAAAGAAATACAAACCGGAAAAGCCAAATTATACCTTTGAAAAGAACGGAGTTATCTTTATTGTTGCCGACGGGGCAAAAGATGTCATACCTGGCACAAACGGTTATTACAAAGAAGATGTGCTTGCCTGGCTTGATACAGAATTAGCAAAATATCCGGAAAACAATGTAATAATCCTCCAGCATTTTCCTATAATCCCGCCTGCTGAAAAGGAAAGCTATTATACATTCAAGCCGGAAAACTATCTTAAAGTTCTTGCGGGACATAAAAATGTTAAAGCAATAATCTCAGGTCATTTCGGGGTTAATAACCAGAAGAATTTTAACGGAGTAGAGCACATTTCAACAGCAGGAGTACCTTATTACAGAATAATAGACGTTATGGATTCTGAAACTACAAATCCGACAATCTGGGCTCAATTAAAGAAGGCTGAGTAGAAAAAGTTTGCAAATACCGACAAAAGCTGCTGCTATATTTCCTGTATAATTTGCATTTTTGTCTGCATTAATCTTTTTAAAGTTTAAATCTTCTCCGTAATGATATCTTTCAAGAACATCTTTAAGTCCATCTACGCTCTGAAGCTGTTCACTGGTATTAAAATGTTCTCTGAGCGAACGTTTCTTTTCCGGTTTAAACTCGGGAGATGAAGCAATATTATCACAAAGCATACTTCTGAGGTTCATTTTTTTCCCGCTCTCTGGATGATGTTCGGAGTGTTTGCGGTGAAAATCTGAAACAAAAGATTTTGGAAATCCTAAAAGATAAAGTATCATCTTATCTGCATCGTGTGTAATACTGTCAATCGTATTTTTACCGAAAAGTTCTCTTTCAACAAGCGCAAACACTACTTTATGTTCATATGTATGTTTAACATTTTTTACATAGTTCTTAGAATAATTTTTTATCCGTGTAAGAATTGTCTGTGTTTTGGGCTTAATGCTCAAAAGACCGGCAGCGCACTTCGCGTCAGCCGGTCTTTTCACAAATTTGTCCACACTCTTCTGCATTATATCAGGCGCAGGTCGATACGCTCTGCAGAATTGTATTTCCGCCCTTCTTTGGGCATCGGGATAATTATAAAAATAATTAGGGTTAAATTTACACTTAATGTCCATAATTTATTCTCGCACAAAAATAAATCTGTGCAAGTGGTAAAAATCATAAATTTATAAATCTTAAAAATTCTTTCCAGAATCCTTTTGTGCCGTTTTCCCACCTGCGTGAAACTCCGTGATAATAGGGTTCATAATCTGCGATTATATTCCGCGGCAGGGATTTTCCTTCTGCAAGAGTCTGTGCAATAAATTCCAGATAGTCATCCTGTTCTTCGCGATAATCAAAATCTCTGTATCTCAAATCCTCATCCGCTTCAAAATGAACCAGAGCGTGATACGCGCATTCAATACTCTTGTCTTTTGTTTCAGGAAACAAAAGTATAGCCTCTCTGGCTGTTTTTCTTTCGGTAAGCACTGCATAAACAAGCCGTGCAACATATTTCCTGTTTTTTATATCTTCCATAATATCTTTAATAAGGATTTTTTATCTTGAAGTCAAACTCAGGTGATTTTGGGCCAAAATCTGCTTCATAACGAATTCTAGGACCTTCTGACAAATCAACAACGCCTGTCTGATGTTTATCTTGAGGTTCAATGTATTTTGCAAACCTTCTCTGTGATTTAACAATCGACGCAGCAGGCTTTTTGGTACAGCCGCACACGCATACTGCAAGTATAGAAGCACTTAAAATTAGACAGCAGAGTTTTCGCATATAAAGACCTCGATATTTACATTATAACATGTTTTTAGCCGATTTTATCCTGCATTTATTTGATAAAACAGGCCGAAAAATGATAAACATTTCTCTCGGTCAAAACAGGTTCTTTTACATCGCAGACACCAGCTTTATAGTAACAGCAGCGGGGATGGAACTTGCACCCGAAAATTTCTTCCTGAATACTCGGCGGCGAGCCTTCAATAGTTCTCAGCTTAAGTGCAGGATTACGCGTCGGAAGCGAATCAAGAAGCGCAATCGAGTATGGATGCAGAGGTTTTCTAAAGAAATCTTTTGCCGGAGCTTTTTCTACTATATGGCCTGAATACATTACCGAAATATTATCAGCATAATTACTCACGAGAGCAAGGTCATGAGAAATCAGCAAAATTGTAGTGCCGAATTCTTTTTTAATATCATCAAGCAAATCCATAATCTGTTTTTGGATAGTAACATCAAGAGCAGTAGTAGGTTCATCTGCAATAATAAGTTCAGCCTGACAGGCAAGCGCCATTGCAATAATAATTCTTTGTTTCATACCGCCTGAAAACTCATGGGGATAGAATTTAAGTTTCCTGTCCGCATCCGGAATGCAGACCATATCCATAACTTCCCTCGCTTTTCTCAGAGCCTGACGCTCAGAAACATGACTATGAGCTCTTATTGCTTCAACCAGCTGGTTTCCAACTGTATAAAGCGGGTTTAGAGAGGTCATAGGGTCTTGAGGAATTAGTGCAATTCTGTTGCCGCGAAGTTCTCGCATTTGTTTTTCTTTGTACAAAAGCAGATTTTCACCTTTAAAATAAATCTCACCGCTTTTTATTTGCGCAGTTTTCGGCAAAAGACGCATTATAGACATTGCTGTCATACTCTTTCCGCATCCGGATTCCCCGACCAGAGCTTCCATGACTCCTTTTTTAAGAGTTAAATCAACATTGTACAGCGCCTGATATTTATCAAAAAACAGATTTAATTTCTTTATCTCTAAAATATTTTCCATAAAGCTATTCTAAAACCTATTTACAAAAAATGGAATAAGTTAACAAGATTAATACAAACTTTCTACAGCACTCTTATAATCATGGTGGTTGAAAATGTAGCTTCCGGCAACAAGTGAATTTGCACCGAGCGAAGTACATATCTTTGAAGTTAAATTATTTATCCCGCCGTCAACCTGTATAATAATGTTCTCAGGCGCATTAGCTTTAATAACCGGTATCTTCATAGCGCAGTCATGCATAAATTCCTGACCGCCAAATCCCGGTTCTACAGTCATTACAAGAACCAGATCAACTTTATCAAGCAGAGGAAAAATCTTCTCCGGTGCAGTAGCCGGCTTAATTGAAACACCAGCTTTAACTCCGAAAGACTTAATTAAAGAAATTACGGCTTCCGCATGGCTGATATCAGAGCACGCTTCATAATGGAATGTAAGTATATCAGAGCCGGCCTCTGCAAAAGGCTTTACAAATTTTTCAGGGTTTTCAATCATCAAATGCGTATCAAGCACAAGGTCTGTTGCTTTTCTCAAAGACTTAACCACCGGAACACCAATTGTTATATTAGGTACAAAGTGACCGTCCATAACATCAACATGTATCCACGGTGCACCGGCCTGTGCTGCTGAATCAACCTCTTGCTTGAGGTTTGCAAAGTCTGCTGATAATATTGAAGGTGAAATTATTATTTCTTTCATACACCAATCTTATCATACATATTGTTATTTTGAAAAATTTCGCATATAATAAGTATAGAATTGAGGGTAATGACATGGCAGATATAGTCGCATTAAAAGATTATTTAAAAAAATTACAAAAAATTATAAATTTTGAAGCAACCTTTACTTTTTCACATTGGAAGCTTATAAAAAAGACAAGAATAGATGATATTATGTGCTGTATTTATGCAACACTTCCTGATACTTATAAAAGAATGCTTAAAACAAAAACTGATATTCAACGCTATAATTCAGTTTTATGTTACGGACTTCTTACAAAGCTTATTGCAAGAACATTTTTTCTTGACAAAAATCTGGTTATAGTCAACATTACAGAAGTAAATAAGCTGATAAACGGTATTATTATGACAATAGAACAAGATATTCATTCTATCCAACAGGCTCTAGAATAGTTAAAAACATGCGTTGACTTTTGTTTCCCGTTTGTTGTACAATTTTGTTGACTATCATAAAATTACGGAGCAAAAAATGAATTCACAGCAAGATGTTATATACGGTTTAATGAACAAACTAGAAGAAGCACTTGATAACAAAGGGTTTCCGCTTTTAGGTTTCTCTGTTGTTAAGAAAGATACTGTAACAAACATCTTGGACAAATTATATGCAGCTCTTCCTGATGAAATTAAAGAAGCAAGAGCTCTCTTAAGACGCAAAGATGAAATGCAGTATGAAGCACAGCAGAGAGCTGAAAAAGTTGTTGCTGATGCTCAGGCAGAAGCAAACAGACTGCTTAGTGAATCAGATTTGCTTAAAGCTGTTCAAAGAGAAGCAGAAAAGATTAAAGAACAGGTTATTACTGACTGTGAAGAGATTAAACGCAAGGCTATGGATGAAGCCGAAAATCTCAGAATTCAGGCAAGTGACGAAGCTGTCAGGATTAAAGACGGCGCAAATATTTATGCTGAACAGGTTTTGACAAACCTTGAACAAAATTTAGGCCAGCTTCAGGAAATCGTTAAAAACGGACAATTACAGCTTGAAAGAAGAAGAATTGAATCTGACGACCAGCAGGCAGGATTTGCAAATCAGCGCCCTGAATACGCACATGACTTTAAAGTACAATAGCTTTTATCAGAATGTCTTTTTCAATTTGTTTTAACTCATATATTTTGAGATTTTTTGCCTGCGAAATTTCTTCGATATCAGCACCGTTGAAACAGCTTAAACCGTTGTTGTCATTCAATATTTTGGGGGCTATAAACTGGTAAACTTCATCTATGAGATTATCTTTTAACATAGAGCCTGCAAGCGTACCTCCGCATTCGACAAAGACAGAATAAATCCCCTTTGAATAAAGATTTTTCAAAACAGCTTCAATATCAAGCTGCTTGTCCTTTAGCGGAGTATTTTCCTTTGAGGCAATATAAATTTCCCCCTGCTGATAAATCTTTGCGTCTTTTGAGGTGCGCAAATCCTTATCCAGAATACATTTAAAGTTATGCTGCATAGATGGATTATCCGCAATTACTGTGTTTGAACTTGTCATAATACAATCAAATTCTTTGCGCATCCTATAAACTTCTTTACGTGCAGTTTCTGAGGTTATCCACTTTGAAGAACCTGTTTTTGAAGCAATCTTTCCATCCATTGTTGAAGCTGTTTTCAAAACAACATACGGCATTTTTTCTGTCATTGTTTTGATAAACATTCTATTTAAAAACCGTGCTTCTTCCTCCAGAACGCAGTCAACTTCAATCCCGGCAGCTTTGAGCTTTGTAATTCCATCGACTTTTGGATTAACATCCTTCATTCCGATTACAACTCTTTTGAGTTTGTGCTTAATTATTAAGTCAACACAGGGCGGAGTCTTGCCAAAATGCGAGCATGGCTCCAGATTTACATAAAGGGTTCCGCCTTCTGCTTCATTATTTTCTAATTTAAGCAATGCGTCGCGTTCTGCGTGGTTTTCACCGTATTTTTTGTGGTATCCTTTTGATATTAGATTTCCAACTCTATCAAGAACAACACATCCGACCATGGGATTAGGTGCAACCTTGCCGTAACCTTTTTTAGCAAGTGCAAAACACATACGCATATATTTTTCATCAACGGATATCATAGATTAATTATACCATGTTATAATATCTGTATGTTAGAGAATAAAAACATTTTGATAGGGATTACAGGCGGAATTGCAGCTTACAAAATTTGTACGCTTATCAGACTTTATAGAAAAGCAGGAGCAAATGTCAGGGTCGTTCTAACGCCGAATGCGCTTAATTTTGTCACAAAGCTTACACTTCAGACACTCTCAAATAATGAAGTCTACGTTGACAATTTTGAAATAGACGAATATAAACCAGAGCATATTGCACTTACAGAAGCAGATATTTTTGTTATTGCACCTGCGAGCGCTAATACTATCGGCAAACTCGCAAATGGTATTTGCGATAACCTTTTGCTCTCGACTGCATGTGCTTTTTCAAAACCAATTCTTATTGCGCCCGCAATGAACGAAAATATGTGGAACAATCCGTTTGTTCAGGAAAATATGTCTAAACTAAAAAAGCACGGTTATCATATTATCGAACCTGAAACTGGGTTTCTGGCCTGCGGGACAAACGGTGTAGGCAGAATGAAAGAGCCGGAAGAAATTTTTGACAGAACAGTAGAAATTTTCAGTGAGAATAAAAAATTAAAGGGTAAAAAAATCCTCATTACAGCAGGCGGAACACGTGAAAAAATTGACCCTGTGAGGTATATTACCAATGCATCATCAGGCAAAATGGGGCTTGCACTTGCTGATAATGCATATAGAATGGGCGCTGATGTAACACTTGTTTCAACCTTTAAAGCTGATAAGCCTTACAAGAATATTGTCACTGAAACCGCTCTTGAAATGGAAAAAGCTGTAAAAGAAAATTTATCCGGTCAGGATTGTGTAATTATGGCAGCTGCTGTTTCAGATTACAGGGTAGAAAATTGTGCAGAGAATAAAATAAAAAAACAGGGTGGAGTGCTGGAGCTTAAACTGGTTGAAAACCCTGATATTTTAAAAGAAATTAGTTGCGCTAGGTCTACCTGCGTAGCAGGGTTCTGTGCAGAGAGTGAAAACCTGCTTGAGAATGCTAAAACAAAAATCCAGAAAAAAGGTTGTGATTTTCTTATCGCAAACGATATTTCAAGAAAAGACATCGGATTTAATACTGATGAAAACGAAGTTTACATAATTGACAAATCGCTTAATATAAAACATATTGAAAAAGACACCAAAGAAAACATAGCGCGGCGTATTTTGGAGGAAATCTTTGAATAAATATGATATTGTCCGTAAAATAGAAAAGTTTGCTCCGCTTGAAACTCAGGAGAGCTGGGATTGCAGCGGCTGGGGGGTCGAACTTTCAGAACCGAATATAAAAAAAATCATCTTCGCGCTTACAGTCACCGACGATGTTGTAAATCAGGCGCTAAATTCCGGCTGTGATATGATAATTTCGCACCACCCGCTGTTTTATGTACCTTTGTGGTACAAACAAATTAACATCTATTCAGCACACACTAATCTGGATATAGCAGAAGGCGGTACGACTGATACGCTGATTGAAAAACTCGGCTTCAAAAAAACACGCAACGCAGGTTTCCAAAGAATAGTAGAACTTGAAGAACCAATCACGGTTGAAGATTTGCGCAACAGGCTAGTAACAATATCGCCCCGTTTGAGATATGTGAACAACTGCGGCGCAAAAACCGTAAAAACAATCGGTTTTTGCGCCGGCTCAGGCTCTGAATTTATCGGAGATACTGATGCTTTTGTTACCGGTGATGTTAAATTCCATACAGCACTTGATGCAAAAACAGTTGTCTTTGATATCGGACACTTTGAAAGTGAAATTTTTGCACCGGAACTTTTAAGAAAGATTACGGGTATTGAAGGAGTTTTAGCTGATGAAAAAAGTCCTTTTATTTAGCTCCCTGTTTCTGCTTTCTACGCTTATGGTGCTCGCCTATGAAACAATAATAATAAAGTTTCCTGACCGGGAAAACTGGGTAAAAGCTTATTACAAAAAAGTCGGGCTTGAAGCTATTTTGCAATATGTTCCAGCGGGACAGGGAAGTAACAACTGGACAAAATCAGTTGTCGTGCACTCTTATAATCAATCAACATATCCTATAAGCGTTTTTCTCACAAATAGTACAGCTAAACTGCTTAAAGCAAATCCTACGGCAGGGTACAAGACTTTAAGATTAACCGATAATGACGCAATTGTCGGAAGATGTACAAAAAATTACGGCAAAATACAGGCCCAATGTGAATTTTTTAGAGTAACAAGAGGTTACGAAGGGATTGTTACGATTCATTACATGAATAAAGACAAAGACGATTTTATGGAAAATTACAACCAGTGGTATAACATTATAAAAAGAGCAAAACTTTACAACAGTTATTACCGTGATGAGCGTATGCTGGACAAAGCAGAGTATTTTGAGCTTTAATAAATTTTCGAAAAAGAAATAAAGAAATCTGATATTACATTAATAAGCATAGGTAAAATCCAAATCATTATCGCAGCCCCAAACACCGGTTTGAACAGGAAGCTCAGCTGGAACACGTTAACCTGCGGTGCAGTCTTTGAAATTACACCCAGTATGATATCCTGTCCGAGTGTTGCAAGAAGAACAGGAGAAGCAATTTGAAGCCCCATGTACAGGACATTTGAAGTCGTTGTAACCAGATAATCCATATTGATAATCTTCTCAAGAGGAATGCTCACAGCATAAATAGGAAAAATCTCAAAGCTTCTTATAAGCGCATTTATCAGCCAGTAAAACCCGCCCAGTTCTATAAATATTATAAGTCCGAGAAGTGTAATAATACGGCTTAAAATAGAAGTCTGGCTGTTTGTAGTAGGATCCATAACCATTGCAGAGGAGAGCCCCATCTGTGTATTAATCATATCACCCCCCGCCTCGATTGCCAGAATAAGCAGCTGTGCAATATACCCGATGATTGCCCCTACAGCAAAGTTCAAAAGCAAGAGAAGCAGAGGTGAAATTCCTGCCGGAGGAACTCCCGGTTTTAAAAGCGGAGTCAGCATTATAGTTAAAATGAATACAAACGCAAGTTTTACAAGACCGGCAATTTCTTTTCTGTTAAATATAGGCGCAAACCTGATAAAACCAAGAAGCCGCGCAAACACAATAAATCCGGCCGAAAACCAGCGGTCAAATTCAGGAAATAATATTGCCATCTGTTGTATTAACTGGTCCATAATTATTCCCTCAATACCGGCGGAGTCGGTAAATCCCTCATAAGCTCCGCTTCCTCAACTTCCGGCGGGATATCAAGCCCGAGGATTTCAAAACCATCAACCTCACCGATTGTAGTTGTTTCGTCCGTAACTTCCACATTAAACATAACTTTCTGTTTCCCGTTTTTTAAGACGCAAAACCTCGTCTTACCAGCTTTTAAGGGATGGACAAAAAGAGTATTCTTTTCATTCATTATTGTAAAAATCGGATAAACATCAATTATATCGTTCTGTTCTATACTTATATCGGTTAACTTTCCGTCAGTAGAAATTACACAGTCCTCAAACGCCTGTGCCGGAAGAATTAGTAAACATAATAAGAACACAATTTTTTTCATTATCTGCCTAAGATTTTATTTGTTTCTACAAAATTAGCTTTCGGCATCGGAGCTCTTGGTGCAGTGCCGTATTTAATCTTCTGATTTTTATCAATATAAGGAACTTTACCCGGGTTTTTCATTATATCGTTAAAATCGGACTGATTTTTGAATTTATCTTTCATTTCTCCCTCAAAAGGAGTTGTGTACTTGTAATAATCTGCAGGAAGTACAAAGCTGTCATTTTTAGAAATTCCGTTAAACGCAAGCGCCATTCCATCAGAAAAGAGGTTTGTAAGCAGTTTTATAAACCCCATACCGCCTATAACAATAACAAGGAAAACCGCAAAAATCTTAGGAGCGGCGGCAATCGTCTGTTCCTGAACCTGTGTAACTGCCTGAATAATACCGACAACCAGACCGATTGCCGCCGCAGTTAATACACAGGGCATAGATATTGACAGCATTACCATAAAACCTTTTGCTAAATATTCAGTTAACATTTCCATTTTGTTCAATCCTTTTGGCGGAACACAACTTTTCTATTACCAGACTGTCTTACTCTTCCAAGTGTTCCTTTGGAACAGACTACTAATTATAACTCTGCACCAGCCCTTGAACTATCAGGGCCCAGCCGTCAACCGCAATAAATATTAACAGCTTAAACGGAAGAGAAATAATTGTTGGCGACAGCATAAACATACCTAATGCAAGAAGTATGTTTGCAACAACAAGGTCAAGCACAATGAACGGAACAAATACAATAAACCCGATTTCAAATGCTGTTTTGAGTTCGCTCAAAATATACGCCGGTGCAACTTCCCAGATTGTAATATCCTCCGGTGACTTCGGCGGAGTCTTGTGCTTAAGCTCGACAAAAAAGGCCAAATCCGTTTCTCTCGTCTGTTTCATCATAAATTCTTTAAGCGGTTTAGAGCCCTCATCAATAGCAGCAATAAGATTTTGATTTTTCTGATAAGGAATTGAACCGCGCTCATACATTTGCTGGAACACCCCTCCCATTGTATAAAAAGTCAAAATCATACATAAACCGATTGTAACAATTGCCGGCGGAACCTGAACGCCCATTGCTGTTTTAAGAAGTGAAAATACAATCGTAAATCTTAAAAAGCAGGTCATACAGCAAAAAACGAACGGCAGAAGCGAGAACAGCGACATTACCGTAAGCATTTGTAAAACCGGATTCATATCTTGTATTACTGAGTTCATAATTTCTCCTTCAGGGGTAAGTTTACCTCATTCTCTCTGCCAAATTTTTCAGCACAGAGTGTTCCGGCCTGCTTTGAGACAACAGACTTGATTTTATTCCAATATTTGATTTATCCATATAGCTTGACTTTGCTTTAGACAAATTTGCCATTGTCTCTTTGAAATCATTTGTTTCACAAACAGCCGGCTCAATTTCTTTCACTGCCGTTTCTAATTTCGAAATCAAAGTAGTATTTCCGACATCGCCTGCAATAAGAAATTTTTCTCTTCCGGTTGAAACAACGTATAACGTCTTTCTCGGCGCAATTGAAAGAGTATCAATAACCTTAAGGTGCTTAGATTTCCCTGCACCGCCGAAGGAATTTGCATTCTTAAAAACAATAAGCGCAATCGCAATTACACCTATCATCGCAAGTGTATATACCATAAAATTTGCTAAATATCCCATGACACAATCCTCTATTTATTTTTTAACTCCGTTTTTTGTGAAGTCAAACTTTACTGGTTCTCTTCAACTTCAAAATCGCTGTAGTCGAAATCTTCTGCCGGAGCTTCATCATCCGGTGCAGCTTCCGTATGTTCATCAGCAGGCTCCGAAGAAGATGAGTCGTTAACCTTCTCTATTCTTACACCAAATCTGTCGTTGATAATAACTAGTTCGCCGGCTGCAACAACTTTTCCGCCGACTTTTAACGAAACTTTGTTATCATAAACAGAACACAAATCAACAATTAAGCCCTCTTCAATACTCTTAAGCTCGCCTAGAGTGACTTTTACTTTATCAAATTCAGCCGACATATCGACTTGAATACTATCCCATAAATTAGTATTTGTATTATCTTCCATACCATCTCCTCCGCCGGTATCATACGGTTCTATAATTTTAATATTAGGTTTGACCTGAAATTTTTGTACAATATTACTGCATACCAGAGTCATTTCTGAAGAGTTGCTGTTCTCAAAAACAACAATATCTCCAACATCAAGTTTTTTAATATCTGCAACCGGAAAGGTTGTAGTTCCCAGAACAAGATTTACATCAACAAGGCTGTTTGCAAAATCTTTATCCTCAAATCTCGGCTCTTTAGCTTCCAGAGTCTGAGGATTAAGGATTTCTTTAGGCACAGATATTATAAACTTTGCCGCCGTATCAGAAATTTCGCTCTTTACAAAATACGTAAGATGAAGTATTTCGTTATACCTTCTGTGCGGTTCAATCGTAAAATTAGGTGCCAGCGTTTCGTACAAAAAGTCATTGAATGATGTAATAATTCTAGCTTCGAGCTCTGAAACCTCTGAGAGATCAAACCTTCTGTTGTTTTTACCAAGAACTTTATCCAGAATTACATTTATAGCATCCTGTGAAATTCTTATATAAACATCGTTTTTAGCGTTTATCTTAACTTTCGTAACAAAAAAGGTTTCGTTCTGAGAAAGAACATTCATATTCGTACTTATTGAAGCGAGCTTGTATTCAAATCCGTCATAGAAAAATTCACTGCTGCAGTTTTTGACAACCGGAGTAAACACGGAATCGAACCATGCAAACTGTTTATATAATTCATCAAAAAATACTGAATTTATCATACTTACATTTCCCTAAGAAAAACGCTTATTATAGTCCTAACTTATCGTAGCTTATTCAGGGAAAAAACACATCAACTATTTAGAGGAACTCGTGGTAAATATATCAAAATTAGGGATTTCTGAGCACATACAATGTATACCGCCAAGACGGTTCGCCAGAACATCCATTATTACATTCCCCTTTGCAAATCCTCTTGAGAAAAATTCCTGCGCTTCTTCTCTTTTCCCGCCGGATACAAAGTAAATATCCGCAATATTTTCAATGTGCCCCCTCAAATCTTTTTCAAAGAGTGTTTCCAGATACTCAAGGTCAGGAGTTGAATGTTTCGTTGAATTAGTTATATATAACAGTTTGCCGTTTGAATTCTCAAAAGCTAATGCATTCATAAAATTAATATCATCTGCATATTTTCCAGCTATCTTAATCGGTTTGAACCCGAATTGTTTCAACTTCCGGCATCTTTCATCGCATGATTCACAAAAAGGATTTTCATTTTCATTTTTCATTTGACTTGTAATATAAGATTTCAATTTTTCATACGTTTCAGCAGAGTCAATAAATTTATCCCGCATCTTTTCAATATTTTTTAAAGAAGCCGAATAATCATTTACCAGAATATTCGGAAACCTTATAGGTCTAACGTATTCATCAAGGTCGCTTGTAAATTCGTTTATTACATAAATATTCTCAGGTTTTACATCAAAGAGCTCGCACAAATGCTTCTTTGTAGGAGTATCGCCAAACGTATCAAAAGACTTTTCATCGGTAATCGACATACTATTTATTAAAAGCCACTTTTCCCCTTCCGGTTTATAACCCAGATGATAATTGCCGCCTCTTGGCATATATCGTCCGGCATCAATTTTATAATCATTGAAAGGTGCGATATTGTTAAAAACAGGTTCTTTTGAATTCCATAGCAAAACCTTGCCGATTTTATTTTTTATAAACGCCTTATTATCTTGCGCCCATATCGAAAGTTTATTGTCTTTCTGTATTTTAGTATTCTGTTTTGTTGTTATTGAATGATTATTCTGGTTAACAAATAAATCAAATCCCTCTTTTGCAGATATTGATTTCATTTCTTTAAAAATCTGAAGCTCAGCAGGGCTTACAAGCCCTTGCATATAAATCCCTTTCAGAGGCATTACATCATAACCATTAAAAACAAGTTGTTTTCTGTTGCCAGCATTAATATTCATACAGATTTAAAACGCCTAAAAATATATTTTGCTAATTCAAATAAAAAAGAGCCGCTTTCGTGACTCTTTTTTATTAGCGGACGACGGGACTCGAACCCGCGACGTCAACCTTGGGAAGGTTGCATTCTACCACTGAATTACATCCGCATAGAATATAAATTAATTATAACTCCCCCAGAAATTTCATGCAATTAATCGATTAAATCTCTCATGATTTTACAAATCTGTTCCAACTTTTCCCTGTTGTCTTGAACTCTATTAAAAATGAGTATCTGCAGAAAGTTGCAAAAGAAGTTGACACATCAAAAAACAAGTTATGGGATTATTCAGGTTGTATGGCAGGGCAGAATTATCCTGGGAAGAAATTGGCAAAATAGGTTTAAAAAGTGCAAAAAACTTCGTAAAAGGGATGTTTTGCGATGAAAATGGTTTAAGCTTAACAAGAACTTTAACTACTGCAGGTACAATTGCAGGATTTGCTGCTGTTGCCGCAATTCCTGGAGTAGGCCCTGCTATAGCCTTAACCGGCGGAGGTGCTCTTGGTACATATACTGCTTACAAAGGCACAAGTAAAGTTCTTGAAGGAAAAAAAGAATATTGCAATGCAAAAACACACGAAGAAGCGGTTCAAGCGATGGAAAAAGCAATGGATGGCGGGGTTGAAACCGGCGTATCTATTTTGGCATTGCTGGGTATCAGACAATGCGCCGCCAAGATGAGTATAAAAGCTAAAACCGCTACAAAACCTCAATCAGGAGAACAAACTCCGGTACCAACGAATGAACAAATGCCGGTTTCACAAAAAACACACCAGCCACAAACCAAACCCGTTGAAAACATCAAAACTAACAATGTAGAAAAATTCTATAACAAAAGCGGTTCAATAACCAAAAAAGTTCGAACTGACATTAATGGCAAAAAAATGACAGTAGAATACAAGTACGATAAAGACGGTTTTAATATTATTAGTCAAACAGAAACTTGTAATTAACGGGTGAGATAAATATCTCACCCGTTAATTTTTTATTCAGATTTAAATTCTTTGCCCTGACGTTTGTAGAAATCTTCAATAAATCCGGTATTAAAGTTTCCGCTCATAAAGACTTCGTCTTCTACAATCTGCTGATGGAAAGGTATTGTAGTTTTAATACCTGTCACAACATACTCTTTCAATGCCTGATACATTCTGCGTCTGGCTTCGTTTCTATTTTCACCCCAGCAGATTAATTTTCCAATCATTGAATCATAATAAGGCGGAATTGAATATCCCGGATACACATGAGAATCAACTCTTATGCCAAATCCTCCCGGAGCAAAATATCCGTCAATTTTTCCAGGGCACGGCATAAAGTCATGATCAGGATCCTCAGCATTAATACGGCACTCAATTGCATGTCCCCTCAACAGTACATCGTCCTGAGTGTAACCAAGCTTCTTACCAGAAGCTACGAGTATCTGTTCTCTTACAATATCAATCTGAGAAATCATTTCAGTAACACAATGTTCAACCTGAACCCTTGTATTCATCTCCATAAAATACCATTTGCCGTCGTGGTCAAGAAGAAATTCGCAGGTTCCTGCACCTTCATATCCGATAGCCTTAGCAGCACGAACAGCAGCAGCACCCATTTCTTTTCTTGTCTTTTCGTCAATAGCCGGAGAAGGAGCTTCTTCCAAAAGTTTCTGATGACGTCTTTGAATTGAACAATCTCTTTCGCCAAGGTGAATTACGTTGCCAAATGAATCACCAAGTATTTGAACCTCAATATGTCTAGGATTTTCTAAGAATTTTTCTGCATAAATCCCCGGATTGCCAAAGAATTTTTCTGCTTCCATCTGGCAAAGGTTCATATTTGATTCTAACTCATCATCGCTTCGAACAATTCTCATACCCTTTCCGCCGCCGCCGGCAGTAGCTTTCAGGATAATCGGATAACCTGCCTTATGAGCGAATTCTCTTGCCTGCTCTAATGATTCCAAAAGACCTGTACCCGGAGTTACAGGAACATCATTTTCAATCATTGTCTTTCTTGCAGTTGCCTTGTCGCCCATTTTTCTCATAGAGTCAGCAGAAGGCCCGATGAATTTTATACCGTGCTCGGTACAAATATCAACAAAATCTGCTCTTTCAGACATAAAACCGTACCCCGGATGAATTGCATCACATCCTGTCATTAACGCTGTAGAAATGATTGCAGGAATGCTTAAATAGCTCTGCGCACTAGGAGCAGGACCTATACAATATGCGTCTGTTGCAAGTCTTACATGAAGAGATTTTGCATCAGCCTGCGAATACACCGCAACAGTAGGGATACCAAGCTCCCTGCACGCTCTTATAACTCTTACTGCTATTTCACCTCTATTGGCTATTAATACTCTTTTAAACATATTTAATTCCCTATAGTTTAAAAGTTGAGACATAATCTGTTCTCAACTCCTAAACTTCTCAATCGTTAAACTCTATTCCACATACATTAAAACTTGACCGAATTCAATAGGGTCACCGTTTTTAACACAGATTTGAACAACTTTTCCAGCCTGTTCTGACTTAATTTCATTCATCAACTTCATTGCTTCAATAATACAAACAACGTCACCGACATTAACAGTAGACCCAACCTCGACAAACGGTGCAGCTTCCGGAGAAGATGCTGCATAGAAAGTACCTACCATCGGTGAAGTTATAGCTTTTCCTTTTGCTTCCGCAGGTTTTGCTTCAGCAGCTGGAGATGAAGCCGGTGCAGCAGCTGGGACAGCAGCAGGCATTGCTGCCGGAGCAGATGCTACCATATTAACTTCCGGTAAATCTTTTCTGATTGTAATTGCCTGTTCGCCGTCTTCCAGCGAAATTTCTGTCAAGCCGTTATCTGCAATTATTTTTGCTAATTTTTCTATATAATCTGATTCAAACTTCATAATCTTTTCCTTTTTAGTTTCTCGACTAAAGACGCTCTAGCATCTATCCAAATATTCGTTGCTTCTGGTGTCGACTCTGATTACATCACCGTTAGAAACAAAGAACGGAACCTGAACTACAGCACCTGTTTCAAGTGTAGCAGGTTTTGTACCGCCCTGAGCAGTATTGCCCTTTTCAGCCGGCGGAGTATCAACAACTTCCAACTCAACGTGTGCCGGAATATCAACACCAATAATTCTTGTATCATGTTTAAGAACCTGAACAATCATGTTTTCCTTAAGGTATTTTATACCATCGCCAACCTGATCTTCTGTCAATTGAATCTGTTCATAGGTTTCGTTATCCATCATAACGTAATCTTTGCCTTCTTTATATAAGTATTGCATTTCTCTACGGTCAAGCATGGCTTTAGCTACTTTTTCACCGGCTCTAAAAGTTTTTTCTATAACGTTTCCGCTTTCTACGTTTTTAAGCTTAGTTCTAACGAAAGCTGCACCTTTACCAGGTTTTACGTGTAAAAATTCAACAACGCTCCACAAGCCGTTATCAAGCTCAAGTGTCAAGCCATTCTTTAAATCGTTTACTGAAATCATACGTGCTCCTTATTATAATGTTTATACTATTCATTTTCCTAAAGGATAACATAAACCAAGACGTCACGCAACGGGTATACTAAATACATACTCTTTCGACCAGTAAGCTTAGATTTTTTAAAAAATCTTTACATTTTATTTTTTTTTGATTAAAATAAAAGAACACCTCTTTGGAGGGGAGGATTTATACACTACCCGAAAGGATATACATAAAATGATTAGCAGTATTTCACCATTGCTGTCTAAATTTGTCAGCGCACAGGGGCATACAAATCCGCTGAAAAAAGCTTTAAAATATAAATTCAACGCAAAAGTACACGATTCCCACACAAATCTGCTGAACTTTACAAAGGACAGTACCCCGAATTATATTATCAAGAAATAATTTTTTATTCTTCTTCGAGGCTCAGCACAGCCATGAAAGCTTCCTGCGGAACTTCTACGCGTCCGATAGCTTTCATACGCTTTTTACCTTTTTTCTGTTTTTCAAGAAGCTTGCGTTTACGTGTAATATCACCGCCGTAACACTTATCAAGAACACTTTTTCTAAGAGCTTTTATATTTGTTCTTGCGATTACTCTTCCGCCAATTGCAGCCTGAATAGGAACTTCAAACATCTGGCGAGGAATAATTGTTTTCAATTTTTCCGTAAGTTTTTGCCCAATATAATATGCATTATCCTCATGACATATTACGGAAAGAGCGTCAACTACTTCTCCTGCAAGCATAACATCAAGTTTGATAAGTTTTGAGCGTTTGTAATCTTCAAATTCGTAATCCAAACTTGCATATCCTTTTGAGCGCGATTTAAGCTGGTCGTAGAAGTCTGTAATAACTTCACTAAGCGGTAAATGATAAATCAAATCAACACGGACTTTATCAAGATAGTTCATGTTAATAAAAATACCGCGTTTTGTCTGACACAAATCCATTAGTGTGCCTACATAATCGTTTGGAGTAATAATAGAGACTTTCACGTACGGCTCTTCAATAAAGTCTCTGTATTGCGCTGCAGGAAGGTTAGCAGGGTTATCAATTTCCACAACCTCGCCGTTAGTCTTATGCACCTTATAAACTACAGATGGTGCAGTAGTTACGATAGAAAGGTCGTATTCTCTTTCCAGTCTTTCCTGTGCGATTTCCATATGCAGCATCCCTAAGAAACCGCATCTAAATCCAAATCCGAGAGCGCTGGATGTTTCCGGCTCAAAAGTAATAGAGCTGTCGCTCAGCTTAAGTTTTTCAAGAGCTTCTTTGAGTTCATGATAATCCTCATTATCAACAGGATAAAGTCCTGAAAACACCATAGGAAGAGCTTCCTTGTAACCCGGTAAAGGCTCTGATGCAGGGGCATCAACATGAGTTACTGTATCGCCTACAAATCGCGTAATTTCTTTGATTGAACCTGCGAAATATCCTACATCACCGCAAACAAGCTCATCTACCTGAACCCTGTGCGGTGTGAGATATCCAAGTTCGACAATTTCATACTCTTTTCCGGAAGCCATAAACTTTACTTTATCCCCGAGTTTCATTTTTCCGTCCATAATCTTAAAGAAACATAATGTTCCAAGATACGGGTCGTATGCACTGTCAAAAACGAGCGCACGTAAAGGTTTTTCGCTTGTATCTGCAGGAGGCGGTACAAATTTTACAATTGCTTCAAGAACTTCGCCTATGTTAAGCCCTGTTTTTGCACTCACAGGAATTGCCATTGAGGTATCAATTCCGAGAATTTCCTCAATCTCTTCCTTAACTCTGTCCACATCGGCAGAAGGAAGGTCAATCTTGTTAATAACCGGAATAATTTCCAAATTCTGTTCGATTGCCATATAAACATTAGCAAGCGTTTGAGCTTCAACACCCTGCGTTGCGTCCACTATCAAAAGTGCACCTTCGCACGCAGCGAGCGAACGTGAAACTTCGTATGAGAAATCAACGTGACCCGGGGTATCAATAAGGTTAAAGATATAATCTTTTCCATCTTTAGCCCTGTAATTCATTCTTGCGGCATTCAGCTTAATTGTAATTCCGCGTTCGCGTTCGATATCCATTGTATCCAAAAGCTGCGCCTGCATGTCGCGTTCTGCGATTGTACCTGTTGCTTCCAGCAATCTATCGGCTAAAGTTGATTTTCCGTGGTCTATATGTGCAATAATGCAAAAATTTCTTACATTGTCCCTGTATTTCATAATGGAATTATTATAAATGAAAGAGATTTAGACTTCAACAACTGCTTTTTCAAAAATATCAATAAAATCAAACTTATTTGTGTCAAATACACCTTTGTCAGTCACTTTCAATTCAGGAATTACAGGCAATGACAAAAATCCCATAGTCATAAACGGGTCTTCAATCTTGCAGCCTATTGAATGCGCAGTCTTATTGAGTTCTTCACACTTATTTACAACGTAATCAAAATCCCTGTCTGACATCAAACCGGCTATCGGAAGCGGTAGTTCAGAGATAACCTCTCCGTCTTTTACAACTACTTTACCGCCTTTGCACTTAATCAATGCAACCGCTGCAGCATACATATCAGCATCGTTTGTACCGATAACAATCATATTATGAGAATCGTGAGCAACCGTAGAGGCAATTGCGCCGCATTTCAGGTTGAACCCTTTTACAAACCCTTTACCGATATTGCCTGTAGCTCTATGTCTTTCTATTACACATATTTTCAAAGTATCGTTATCAACATTGCTTACTGCATTTCCATCTTCAATCTTAACTTCCGAAACTACAGATTTTGTAATCAGCTGATGCGGAATAACTTCTAATGCAGTTACTTTTGAGCCTTTAGCTTCAATTCTGAAATCCTCAGGCGTAATCCATCTTACATTAACCGAGTTTCTCACTGCAAGTGCTTCATTTTCAGGAAGCTCTGCAATTAACCTTCCATTCTCTGCTGCAATAACACCATTTTTAATAACCAAATCAGGTTTGAAGCTCTTAAGGTCAGGCAGAATAAGCAAATCAGCTTTATACCCCGGTGCTACTGCACCTAGATTATTCAAGCCAAAATATTCTGCTGTGTTTAAACTTGCTATCTGTACAGCTTTTACAGGGTCAACTCCGGCTTCTACAGCACGTCTTACCATCCCGTTTATATGTTCTTTTAAATCAGCAGGGTGTCTGTCATCAGTCACAAAAATACACTTTCTGGTATTAGACGTTTTCAAGACAGGCATCAAAGCATCCAAATCCTTCGCGGCTGTACCTTCTCTAATCATAACGTACATACCGAGCCTTAGTTTTTCGATTGCCTCGTCAGGTGTCGTGCATTCGTGGTCAGACTTAACTCCGCTGGCAATATACGCGCATAAATCCTTACCGTGCAGATAAGGCGCATGTCCATCTATACATTTACCGCTTGATTTAGCAAGTTCTAATTTTGCCATAACATTGTTGTCCTGATTTAATACCCCCGGGAAGTTCATCATTTCTGCAAGCCCGAGCACCCACGGTTTATCAATCAAAAGTGACAAATCATAGCTGTTGAGGTCAAACCCTGATGTTTCAAACGGAGTTGCAGGAACACAGGACGGAAGCATTGTATACACATCCAGAGGCAGATTTTTAACAGCCTCGTGCATAAAGCTTATGCCGTGGAGTCCCAGAACATTTGAAATTTCATGCGGGTCAATAATTACTGTTGTAGTGCCTGCAGGAAGTGCAACTTTTGCAAACTCAGAAGGAAGCATCATTGTGCTTTCAAGATGAACGTGACCGTCTATGAATGACGGAGTTACGTAAGCCCCGTTGACATCAATCTCTTTTTCGCCGGAATAGTTTTCGCCGATACCGGCTATAATTCCGTCAACAATTGCAATATCAGCCTTATGAATTTCTTCTGAGAGAACATTTACGATATTTGCATTTTTGATAACTAAATCTGCTTTTTCAAATCCGCGTGCAACATTAATTATATTTGACATATCAAATCCTTATATTCAAGAAGTTTTGACAAATCTTCAGTTTTCAAAACTTCATCAATCTTGTCCTTAAAATTTTCCGCTCCGTCAGTTTTCATGCCCGCAGGGAGAAGAATATCAGTATTCTTTTTTGAGTTTACAAACCCCTTATTGATGGTCAGAAACTCTTTGTACATTTCTAAAATCTTTACATCGTCCGGATTAATTTCATAATCCATTCCAAGGAAGTATTTCATATCTTTTGGCAGAAGTTCAAGAAATTTGATCATAAAATCAACATCTGAAACATTTTCTTCTTCATTGTATTCCCCGCCAAAACAATTATTGTTAAGAATATCCTGCTCCGGCTGTGTTTTAATATAAGCAGCCCACATAAGACAACCGACATAGAAACCAAGATTATTATTAAAAAGTTCCAAAAATTTTTTATAATACTGTCTGAATTTCATTTTTCTCTGAGAGAGATTTTTAAACCTGTTAATATCCATATAAAGATATTCGACTGTACCTCTAAACGCCAGAATATACGGTGCAAATCCCGGATCAAACTCTAAACCTGCTGACATAATCCTCCTTCGTTAATTTATAACATTTTAGCATAAAGGATTAAGTTTTGTTAGAAGTTTTTTCCAATTCACCATCAGATAGTTTTAAATTCTGTTCTGCCTTTTTCAGGTATTCAAATTTAAAATCATTTTTCTTGCCGCTGACACTATCATCAAGATGATACCCTTTGGCATCATTTACAATATATTCCAAATTCCTAAACGAAAACTTTCTATCAGCCATTTTTTGGGCTAAATCTTTTAGCTGTGTATCATTTTCCGAAATAAATTTATCTTTATTTTTTATTTTATCTAAATTCATTTTCAAAGCTTCGTACAAACACTCTTTATCCGGATACGGCACTTCAACAAGGTTTTGAAACCTGCTCATGGCTGCCCTGTCCAGCCCATTATTCTTTGGCGAAATATTTGTTGTTCCAATTACAGTAACGTTGGGAGCTTTTTCTTTCAATATTTCAAGATAATTTAAGAATACTGAACGTTCTTCTAAAATACTAACCCAGCGAGTACCTGCTGTTTTATCTGCAACTTTATCAGCAGGTGCAACCATTGCATCAATTTCATTAAAAGTAACCACATACTTTTTATCAGGATTTTTTTCTGTTGTTTTCAATATCTTTTCAAATACTTTCTTTAAATTTTCAACTCCTTCTCCTGCCCACATTGAATTATAATCAGAATACATTACTTCCATGTATTCTGCATCAAGCGACTTTGCAAAAATCTTTGCAAAGTATGACTTTCCAACACCGGTAGAACCATACAACAATAACCTGTTGTTTGCTTGAGGTTTTCCCGTTTGAGATACAACATCAGAGCCCGCTTTAACATAATTAATCTGGCGCTCCAGAATAGATTTTAAATCCTTGTTTATGCTTTTACAATTATCAATCGTCATAACTTTATCATCATTTGCTAAAGATTTAAAATCCCTGATTAAAGCAGGCATTTTATGTTTTTTGTTATTTGAAATCTCAAGTAGTATTTTTAAACTAGGCAGATAAGCCGCTGTCAAAAGAAGAATTGCAGATATTCCTGCTATTTTAATCATACGTTCATTCTGTTCAACGACTTTTCTCTGAAAATCCAAATCATCGCTAATACTCAGTGCAGCTTTTTTTCCCAGAATATTATATTTATCTTTTTTTGCTGAATTTTTAAAGATTGGATATCTACTTATATTTTGTGATATTGGTTGAATCATTTTTTGTCCTTATACACATACCTTCAATAAGACTACAATTAAATTGTAATAATATCAACAATTTAATTGTAGTTTATAGTTTTTACTAATCTAATCGTCTGATGTAAGCCCGCCAATAATACCGCCTACTTGCGCCCCCACACCAGCACCTCCTAAACCAACCGCAGCACCTGCCGCCATTCCAGTCAATGCACCTTTATCTCCCTTAAAAGCAAGCTGGTTATTATTGTTTTTTATACACTCTTTTTTATAAAATCATATAACATAAAATGCACAAAAGCGCAATATAGTTATTAGAATAATATTATTGAAACTATCTCATCCGCACTAATATTCAGACACTCCAAGCTTTCACAGGTTGTCTGCCGTTTTTCCCATAAGCACGGCCGAAGCGGACAATCACATTTTGCCTTAATCGGAATAACTTTCCCGTTATCAGGAATTAATTTTTTATCATCTGTTGAGCCAAAAATCACATAAGTTTTTACCCCGAGAGCAGCTGCAACATGCAAAGGTGCAGAGTCAGAGCAGAGAAATATTTCCGCAGAAGAAATCATTTCTGCAAGCTCTTTCAGGTTACGGGTTTTGCCGTACATATTCAAATACTTTTCACAGGGCACAATACGTTCTATAGTTTCAATAACCTGCTTATCATCAGGGCCGCCAACAAGCACAACTTTTTTACCCGCATCTGCGAGTTTTTCCACAACCTCTGCCCACTTCTCAGCAGGAATAGTCTTTATCATACCTTTTTTAACACTCAAAAGACTTACACCAGGATGAATTAAAACAGTATCCGGCTCCGTTTTCCGCGGTTCAATATTAATCTCCGGAAGCTCTGTTATATTATCTGTCAAAGGCTTAACCAAATCGTGATACATCTTTGCTGCATACTGGTTTTTGTTTAACTGGACTGCATGAGTCAAAAGTTTTTCGCTTAGTCTGCCGGAGTTGTAACCGATGCGTTCCTTTATAAATGTCATAAATAAAAAGATTGAAATAAATTTGTTTGAACCTGATGAAATAACTATATCAAACTTTTTAGTCCAAATCCTCCGCAGAAGATTGAAAAGTTCAATATATTTATTTCTGCCTTTTATATCTGCAAACAGAGTTTCATCAATAATATCCGTAAGGCTCAAAATTCCCTTGCTTCTCGGTTCGAGCGCAAGTGTGATTTCAGAGTCCGGAAACTCTTTTTTGGTAGAAATAATCGTTGGCAAAAATAAAATCTCATCTCCGAGGCCGCCAAAATTTATAAACAAAATCTTCTTTTTCATATAATCGTTTTACTTTAAAAATATTTACGTTTCAATAATTGATTTTAACATGTGCTTAAAATATAATTTTTAATGGGGTAATTCAGAGAACGTTTAAAATGAAGATAGCAAATAACAACGAAAATCAAGAAGAAGAATACAAAGCATTTTTAAAAAACATTCGTGCAGAAAAAGAAGAAAGTTCTAATTTTACCAAACTTCTTTTCACAGTAGTTCTTGCTGTTTTATGTGCGGTTATAGTCTGTGTAACTGTTGTTGAAAACAGTTATATACTTGACAAAATAAGTACCGAACAGGCTGACAATGCAAGCGGATTTTTTAAGTTTTATAAAAAAGAAAAAAAGAATTTTGAAACCCCGTTTTCTCCAAGAAGACAGAACATTTTGCTGCTCGGCGTTGATTCTAACGGAGAAGGTTCTGATATCTGGGAAGGAACACGTTCAGATACAATTATTATAGTTAATATTGACCCGAAAACACATTCTATAAACGCAATCTCCATTCCGCGCGACAGCAAAGTTTATCTCCCCGATAACAAAGGCGTTCAAAAGATTAACTCTGCTCACGCTCTGGGAGGCATAAACCTTGTTAAAAAGACTCTTAAAGAAACTTTTGGAATAAAGATTGATAAATATATAATCGTACATGACGAAGCAGTTGAAAAAGTAGTTGATGCATTAGGCGGTATTCCGATTTATGTCGAAAAACCAATGAAGTATCATGATTATGCAGGCAAGCTTCATATTAATTTAGACAAAGGCAACGCCGTTCTAAACGGAAAGCAGGCTGTAGGTTACCTAAGATACAGAAAAGACGGTCTTGGTGATATTGGAAGAACACAGCGCCAGCAATGGTTTATGAGAAGTTTATTTGAAAAACTTCATTCACCTCAGGTCATTACAAAAATTCCGGAAGTGCTAAATGTTTGCAATACATATATTAAAACTGATATGAGTTTCTATGAACTCTCACAGTACGCTGCTTTTGCAAGAAGCGTTGATGAAAATAAGATAGAAATTGCGACTCTTCCTGGTGCACCAAACCAGAGAGGATATATAAGCTATTGGATTTTAGATCCGAAAAAAACGCAGGAAGTTATAAACAGGATGATTTATAGAGATAAACCTACGCTTGACGGTACAAAATTCAAGGCTGGAATTATGTATTCTCCGAGAAAGGAAGAAGAAGCTCAGGCTATGAAAGAAAAATTAAGCGAGCTTGGTTTTGAAGTTAATATGCTGAAGATAACGCACCTTTCACATACAAGGTTCGTTGCCAATAAAAATGATGTAACTATTGATTTCTTAAACTGGCTTCAGAAGAAAATGCCCGAACTTAACAATATGCAGTTCATTTATGACCCTACTGAAACTTTCTCAGTAGGAAGTGATTTTACTATTGTTCTGGCAGAGGGTTAGAGAACTGGCGTTCCATTTCTCTAACTTCATCCTCAATATCATACTGTTCTCTAAATATTTTGAGCAGGTTTCTTTCGCGCTCATAATCATAATTTTCTTTAAGCCATTCTACAATTTGAGATTTTGGATAATAGTCTGCAAACCTTATTTTTACTTTATCAAAATGGTCTGCTGAAATTGCAGTCATATCTTCAAAATCAGGTACATTATTTATACCCAGCTCCTTTGCCAGAAGTGCCGGATACCAGGAAATCATTCTTCCAAATTCAACACTGTGTTCGTCATACGGGAACAGGTCTACAAAATCTTTTTTCAATAGCTCTTTGACTTTATCATACCCCTGCTGTGCCTTAAGTTTTTTAATCTTATTCAAGCTTCTGGCAAGCTTTGCTGCAGCTCGGCGTTCCTCCATAGAAACAGCATTCAATTCTTTTCCCTGTAACATAAAACCTTGGATTTTAACAGCAGATTTATTTTCTTTGAGCAATCTTATATTACCGTCTAAAATCCCCGCAAACTTTGTCCACAGAGCTCTTAGTTTTGCATCTTTAATATATTTCTTATTATAAATACATCCTCCGGATTCTATGCTTATCCCGCGGATTATATTAGGGTCGGTATTATACACGAAAGCCCGCTCTGCAAGAAAAGTGCCCAGTTCAGTTTTTTTAGGGTGGTTCTCATCAATAAATTTTGAAAGAATGTATCCGCCTGCATCATACATTCCGGAAAGATTTGCAAGAAAGGGTTTTACAAATCGGCCATGTGATCCCCTTTTAAAAAGGGTAAATAAACTCTGTGGTTCGTTCCCTTTCCCGTGCCCTCTGCAAAAATAATCACTGAATAAACGATTAGCAGATTTTTCGCTCTTAAAAGTAGAAACTGCATATGAATATTTTCCTACATCGAGCCTCTGACAATGTTTTAATGAGCCGCTCCCAACATAAGTAATATCAATATCCTTACGCTTCAGAATTTTTTGTAAAGATTGAAGCAGTGCTGACTGAGCCTGTTTTAAATTTTCTAACTTATCTACCTTTCCGGTATACCTGTTTGAAATATCTTCAATTTCTATAGAAAATTTCTCAAACACATCACAGGCACTGCGGGTAATATCCGAAATCTTATCTTTTTCAATACGCTTAATCCAATCATACGGAAGTGAACCAATGCGCCTTTCGCCATCCGGTATTTTCGCTCTGAATCGATTTAGTTTTTCAGCTGTAATATACTCTTTCTTTATTGTACGTAAATGTAAAATCTTTTCCGTGGAAACCATTGCTATTTAAATTCCAAGTTCGTGGTAAAATCTATAATATAATAAAAATACAGGAGAGCAAATATGTTAGACTTAATCAAATCACGCAAGAGTGTTAGAAAATATTCAGAAAAACACATTTCTGATGAAGATTTAAGAAAAATTCTTGAAGCAGGCAGGCTTGCTCCTTCATGGATGAATGTTCAATCGTGGAAATTTATCCTGATTAAGTCTGAAGAAAATAAAGAGCTTCTATCTAAACTTTCTCTCGGGCAGGCTCATGTCAAAAACGCCGATGCTCTTATCGTCTGTGTCGCAGATGTTAATGCGTGGGAAGAAGCAAAAATCACCCATATTAAAAATCCGGGGTTAAATCCGGCGCTGCAGGGAGAAAACGGCCTGCTCATAAGAACAATGGAACAGGTAATCTATCCGATTTCTTATATGATGCTGGAGGCTGAATCACTTGGAATTAAATCCTGCATAATAGGTGCTATGGGAAATGAAATTACGGGTATTGAACAAGATACATACCACGAAGTCAAACAGAAATTGGGTCTGGGAGATGGGCAGATACTCTCCACAATTATCACTCTCGGCTACGAAGCTGAAGAAAGCGCAACGACCAAAATACGCAAAGATTTTGATGATGTTATTTCACTCGAAAAACTCGAATCTAAATTTTAATCCAAATCAGGGTCGCCATTCATTAACTTAAGTATTTCAACAACTTTTGGCATCTGGCAGTCAAAAGAATAATGAGCTTTTCTGATTGAACATTCGCTGCAATTTCCGTTAAGCTTGTAGCATTCAATAGCCTGTTCAGTCCAATTTTTTGTTATTGAGCCGGAAATAAGTGATGGCTGCTTGATTAGAACTTGGTTTAACATTTATACACTCTCCCACAAATAACATAATAGTGCTTAAAAAAATTTTTAGCATCATATATTTGTAGGATTTACAGAAAAAAGCGTATCAATATATCTGCGCGCAATAGTAATTTTTTCATCCATATCAAAAGGCATTCCGCCTATTTGCTCCATTTTATTGATAATTTCAAATAAAGGAGTTTTTATCTGGCATTTTCTTAAAGCAATCTCCCAGTTTCTGCAATCCTCTTTTGAATCAGCATGGAGCAAGTCAGCGTACATGCCGGCGATTAAAGTCTTTTTAAAAATCTTTCTTACAAGTTTAACTTTTTCTCCAGCATCAGGAGCTTCCCTATCTTTTGTCGCTCTATTAATAAAGACTTCCAGAAGTTTTGCTGTTGTATTGGCATAAGGTTTATCACAAAGTGTTTCAATCTCATCTACAAGCAGAAGAGATTTTTTGCCGTAAACAATATTGTTCGGATTGAGAGAATCAAAAAGCCCGAAACTTCGCGGCCCAAAACGCATTTCGTTTAATATGGCAAGATCTCTGGCAATTTGATTATAATTGTATTGTGAAATTGAAGCAAACTTTGGCAGATATTTTTCAATATAATATTTTTTTTGCTGGTGCTCGCTCATAGTTTTACTTAAATGTTCCGGAATACCGGCCGGCATCTGAAAACCTATATTGTGAAGTATTTGAAATTTTCCCGCCTGAAGTATAGGTTCGCCATAATAATTTCTCATTCTGCTAAAAATACCTTTACCCCACTCAAATCCCTCACCGAGAGTTGAAGGAGTAATTTGAGTATTGACCGGAACACGGGCTGCATATTTAGTCGTAATTTTATACACTGCATTGTGAGTGCCTTCTTCTATAAATCTTGACGGAATTAAGATATCCTGAAGAACATTTTTTATTTTTTCGATAATAAGGTTTTTCTCTTTTTCGGAAATTTCAGGTTTTCCTACAACATTATCCAGAACTTTTTCAAGCTCCCTTGACCTGCCTTTGAACGAAGGACAGAAAACACTGTCTACGTATTTTTCTACCTCAGGTATCCGCTTTGAAAGTCTTGGGTTTCTGCCGCGTATAATCTCAAGGTTCTGAATAAAATCATCAACATCTTCATTAATTTCAGCATTTTTAAAAACACCGTCCCAGACCACTCTATCCCTTTCCCTTGTATCATAAGGAAGGTTTGCTTTCTCCGATGCGATAAGTATTTTACGCAATATTTGCTTTGCTTCTTCCGTATTATCGCCGTAGCTTCTAATACTATCAAGACTGGATATCTTATAGAGCATAAGCTCCATCAGCTTACCAACAGAGTTCGTTTCGCTCATATTGATTGAATTTATCTCGTCGGTAAGTTTTAATTCATCCCCGGCAAGAAGAATATTTCCAGGATTTTTTGAGTCAAAAGTACAATATTCACACGCAGAATATTTCATTTTATTTAAGCGTGCAAAATCCTCTGCAACTGCGTCGTAGCTTTTTTGAGGAACTTTTGCAAACAAAGGAAGATATTCTTTCTGATAATATTTATAAATTTCTTCAAGACTTTTCAAATCTTTCAGCTTTTCAGGAGGGACTCCCGCAGGAGTGTGTTTGCCAAGATTTCTCAAAATCTTCAAGTCGCCAATTTGTAGAACTTCTTCTCCATAATAAGTTTTTAAGTTTTTGAAAATATTTTTTCCTTTTTTTATTACTAAATCCGAAGTTTCCAGTGAAGGTTTAGCATAATTGTTAATCTTCATAGCAAAATTTTTATCAATTTGATAGACCGTTCCGTTAAATCCACGCCCCATAAAGTTTTTCGGCTTAATAATTTCTTTTATCGCAAGTCTAAGCTTCTCAATAAGGTTATTTCTGGCAGTTTCAGATATAGTTTCTTTCTGGAAAACATCTCCCACAGCTTTTCCAAAATCACCTGAAGCGCTCTGGAATACAGGCTTTTTCATCGGATAAGTATAACTATAATTATTTTGCAGGGTAACTTTCATATACTAGTAAAAACCGGTGAAAAAATTTATTGCCATGCCGGAAACAATACTTATCAAAAGAAGTATAAAAATAATTCTTAAGGTATCTTTAAAATCATTATTTTTAAGCAGAACCAGAAGCCCCAGCCCTGAATTTGCAAGCAGACCGCTTATAACAGCCCCAAATGAAATAGTTCCTTTTATAAGCATCATTGTTAATCCGATTGATATAGCACAATTAGGAATAAGCCCTACTAACGCAGCTACAGCAGGCTGTATAAATTTTCCGCCGTTTATTAATCGCGTTATTTCAACATTAGAAAGGCAATAGTTTAAAATTAAGGTTATAACTAATATAAACCCCCAAATATTTATTGTATGCAAAATCGGGTGTATAATGAGCTCACGCTTGCTTCCGTGTTCAATATCATGATGACAGCAGCCGACTTCTGTTTGATTTACAGCACTATCTGCAACAGTTTGAATTCTGTTACCCAAAACAAAGTCTATAAAATATCCCATCAAAACTGCAATAAACAGCTTTATCCCGACAATTGGGATTATCATATATGCTTTGGAAGGCGTTGCAAGTAATATCGGTATAGTTTCATCAGAAGTCGAAAGATAAACCGCAATGAGCGTTCCTATTGAAATAATACGCTTTACATAGAGGCTGCTTGCGATTACCGAAAACCCGCACTGTGGAAATATCGCAGCCAATGCCCCGACAAGAACAGCACCTCTGCCGGTCTTCTTTAGGGCCGAGTTAATTTTATCCGCATAATAAAATTCCAAAATCTCTATCAACAGAAAAACAAAAAACAAAAAAGGTATTAAATGTATACTGTCGCATATTGCATCAAGAGCCCAGTCTGCAAGCGGAAGCTTTTCAATGAAATTATCCACCGGTGCAAATATAAATTCATTCAGGCTATTTATTTTTGTTAAGATCTGTATTAACATAATGTAATTAAACAACTAATTTATTTCTCAGTCAATCAGGGAGAATTAATTTATGAATACTATCAATATTGATAAAGAAAAATGTATACACTGCGGTCTTTGCATAAGTGACTGCGTTTCTAAATGTATAAGTTTTGACGATGAAAAATTTCCAAAGATGGACGATGAAAGCCGCTGCCTTCAATGCCAGCACTGTCTTGCAATCTGCCCGACCGGAGCACTTTCGTTTAACGGCAGGAATCCTGAAAACAGCGAGTCGGTAAACTATGACGACCTTTTAACACTTATCAAATCAAGAAGAAGTGTAAGACAGTATAAAGACGAAGAAATTCCGGAAGATACAATGAATAAGCTGAAAGAAATGCTTCCATATATTCCGACAGGATGTAACTCACACGCTCTTCATTTTTCTATTGTTGAAAAAAAATCAGCAATGGACGAACTTCGCAAAAAAGTTAATGATAAAGTTATAAAAATTTTAACAAGTCAGGCTTTTTCTCCGCTTGTTAACAAATTTGAACGTTACAAAAACGCTTTTCTTAAAGGAGAGGACGTAATTTTTCGCGGAGCACCTCATATGGTTGTAGTTTCCAGTCCGATTAATGCTCCTTGCGCCTCTGTTGACCCGATTATTGCACTAAGTTATATCGAGCTTTATGCTCAGCATCTCAGAGTTGGAACCTGCTGGTGCGGATATGCAGAACTTTGTATTAAACTGATGCCGGAAATCTGCGAAATGCTTGAAATCCCTGCCGGCTATACACCTGTTTATGTAATGCTTCTTGGAATTCCTAAGGTCGAATACAAAAGAACAATACAGCCGGAACCTTACGAAATTTCTTCTATAAAAGAGTTTCACAAAAAAGACTCCTGTTTCTTTTGTAAAGCAAAAAGGTTAATAACAAATTTCCTCAGATAAGATTATACTTATATTCCACTTCATACAAAAACAAAATTTTGCAATTTAACCACAAGTTCAAAAATTTTGCTGTATTTATAATGCAAAGTAATTAGTAAAAATGCTACTTTATATCATTCTTATTTTTCAGGATAAACCATACAATTATTATATGGATGTAAAGAAGGAACTTGGATTAAAGATTAAAAGATTAAGGCAAAAAGAAGGTTTAACGCAGGAACAATTTGCTGAAAAGCTTAACATTGCAACAAGAACTCTCGCCGGTATTGAAATAGGAGAAAGCTTCGTTTCAGCTCAAACTATTGAAAATATACTAAATTATACAAATATATCATTTGAAGACTTCTTTATCTCAAGCCATCTTAGACCAACAGAAGACTTACTCAATGATATTTATATCTATCTGGAAAAAATTAAAAATGATAGAGATAAGGTCGAAAATATTTACAAGGTCATAAAAGCCCTTTCAAACGAATAAAATTATTAAGTTTTATTAAGCTCTATAATGCAGTAATTGCGCGTATTATATATATTTTATGCAATTTTGTTACATAAAATAGGGCAATTTTTGAATTCAAATTATCTTTATATATACATAACACGAGTATAAAAAGAGATAAGGAGAATTTATTATGACAACTTACACAATCCAGGCAGGCGACAATTTAAGCAAAATTGCAAAGGCACACAACACAACAGTAGAAAAACTTGCGAAGCTGAACAATATTACTGACCCTAACAGAATTACTGCAGGCGCTACATTGATTTTTGAAAAACCTCAACCTCCTGTAAGCCGTACTACAGCAACAGAAAAAGAAAATATCGGATTTGATACATTCACAAGAACATCAGAAAAGACAAATAACGGGGGGTCAGATTTTTCTCCGCTTCTCTACGGTGCAGGAGCTCTTGCACTCTGGGAAGGCGGCAAATATGTTGCACCAAAAGTTAAAAACGCAGCAGGTACGGTTAAAGCATACGGCTGGTATGGAAAGGAGAACGCTAAACAGTTTTTGAACGGTGCTACACAAAAAAGTAAAAAGACAGCACAGGCAGTTAGAAATGTTGTTACACAAAAAACTAAACATGCTGCAAAATCCGCAGAATTACATTACGCTTTCGGCAAAGACGCAGTAAAACAGGAAGCTAGAAAAGCCGTACAGAAAGGTAAAACAGCAGCAAGGTACACAAGATTTGTCGGTAACACAAAAGTTGCGCCTAAATTAATCAAGGGTGCAGGCAGATTTGCCGGCCCTCTGGCAGCTGTTTATGGAGCAATCGAAGTCAAAAAAGCTTATGACGAAGGCGGAGAAAAGGCTGCTGTAAAACAAGCAATCAAAACCGGAGGAGGCATTGCAGGTGGCTGGGCAGGCGCTAAAGCCGGAGCTGCAATAGGAAGTTTTGCTGGACCGATAGGAACTGTAGCAGGTGGTATTATCGGCGGTGTTGCCGGTTATCTGCTCGGTGAAAAATTATTCTCATAAGACTTGTGCGGCGAAGCAATAACTTCGCCGCCTATTTTATTCAAAAAACTGTTTATTCATCTTATCGATTGTTTTTCTGTAATCTTTATCAACCGGTATTGCGCGTGCTCTGGCAATCGCATCAAGAAAAACTTTGTTATCAATCTTTTGGGAAGTTTCAATCCTTGCAGGCACAACAAGTCCTGTATTTAGAAAATATTCGCTGCTTTTCGGCGAAGATAGATAGTTAACAAACTTTTTCGCCTGCTCTTTATGCTTAGAATCAGCAGAAATAGCCCAGCCCGAAGCATCGAGCGGAACAATTCCCGGAAAAGTTATCACATCCCAGTCGAAATCTGCCTTTTCACTAATTTTTGGATACATCCACCTGCCGGATAAATAAAGTCCGATTTTTCCATCTAAAAACATCTGAGCCTGAGTTAAGCTTCCAATATCCGCCGGAGTTGGAGCAAAACGACCTTCAAGATTTTTATAAAACTGCAAAGATTTATCAGGATTGTAAATATCTTCACCCATTGTCATTACATAAGGAAACATATAATAAACATTACGCTCATAGCTCACACCATACTCCGATGCGGATTTCAAAACCTGCATGAACTCATCTAAATTTACAGGAGTTGTACTGATTAAATCACGATTCCTATAAAATACAAGCGTAGAAACATCTCTCGGTATTGCAAGGAGTCTGCCATTATAACTCAATGCTCTTAAGCTCTCCGGATAATAGCTGTTTTTCGCTGCAAAATTTGATAAATCTTCAAGTCTGGATGCGTATACAGGCAGGTACAAATTATTAATAAATATTACATCAGGCGCCTGAGATGAAGCAAATAACAAATGAATTTTCTGAAAATAATTCTGCGGAATGTGAAGAAAATTTACTTTTATATCAGGATTTTCATGCTCGAAATCCGAAATTATTTTATTAATAATCCGTACTTCTGTAACAGACCCCCACGAAGAAAATGTTATTTCTTCCTTTGTTTTCTTTTCACAGGCGCATAAAATAAATGGAATTAAAAGCAGGATTAGCAGTTTTTTTAGCATAAATCCATTACAAACTCCATATCATCCTTTTTAACATTCATAATAAACTTATGTATGCCTATCCGAACAATGTAACGAACCGTTCCGTCATCCAGTTTCTCACTTATTCTGGATTGTAATTTTTCAACATTGAGTTTCTCATAATGTTTAATCTTGAATACTCTATCGCCTACAAACCCGATAATACAGTATCCCTGCTCATTTTTAGCAAGATAGCAGCCCATTTTATCTGTAAAATAAGATACGTTCAATATTGAGAACCTTTCGCCGTCAAGTATACAAAATTCAGGTGCATTAATCGGCTTTTCTTTCTTAATTTCCGGTTTCTCTGCGGGTTTTACTTCAGGTTTTGGAGCAGCCTCTTTTGATTTCTTTTTCTCTTCCATATCTTTTATCATTTCAAGAAGTTTGGCTGCATCTGAAGGTTCTTCAAGAACAGCATCATCTTCAGATATTCCTTCTAAGTCTTTATCCAAATCAACGTAATTATTATTATCATACAATGCTTCAAAATCATCATTGTCATTTTCTTCTGCAAGCGGTATTTCCTCTTCCTGATTAATTATCTCAAAATTATCTCCGAGCTGATTAAACTCTTCCTGCATATCAGACACAGAAGGTGCATTACTGTCATCAAAATCATTAAGAACTTCAAATTCACGTGTCCCGTCATCAAACGGCTTAAATGTTACGTTAGTTATATTCCTCAACAGAGCCTCTTCATCAACTTCTTCCGGTTCGGGTTCTGGTGTTTCATATTTTTCAGGATTTTTTAGCACATCTGTCAAATCAGGCAGCTCGCCTGAAATAGACATTTTCTGAACCTCATAGCTTGTGTCTACAAGCTCAATTTCATCAGAAGGTCTTGCTTTATAGGCTTCATCATTATCAATTTCTTTTGACAAATCCGGCAGTGCATCATTTAATTTTAATGTACTTACATCATACCCTTCACTGAAATAGACAACCTGAGGTTTAACCTCTGATTCAATCCTGCGTCCTCCTTGTTTTTTCAATGCTTCAGAAAGATCAGGAAGCATATCTTTTACATTCAGCGTTAAAAGTTCAGAAGTTTTATGAGGTTTGGATTTTTGTTTTGCAATCTCATCCTGCATTTCTCTCATTCTGTCAGGGTCTGTACGCAAATCAGTAATAAAACTATTATCAATCTCTACATTAATCAATTTATTAAGTGCATCAACATCATCTTTTGAAAAAGATACATTTTGCTGTACAGCATATACAGTTACAAATTTCTCCAAAAGTTCAAGCGGCGACGGTTTTTTATCTTTTTCTGACGATTCAAGGAATTCTGATGCATTCCTCATTGCATCATCGCTAATCTCAGAATTAATAAGTGTTTCTATTCTTTCTACATCATCTTTGGAAAATTCCAGATTTTTATCGTTAATGCATTTGTCATAAAGTTCTTCATTAAAGCTTTCTTTTTCATCTTCCTCTTCCGATGCTTCATCATCAAAATTGTAAGCACTTAAAAACTCTTCCAGAGCAGTATTTTCCTCTTCCTCATTTTCCGGTTCCGCAGCCTGTTCTACAACTTTATTCTGTTCCTGAAGCAATTCATCCAAATCAACAACAGTAGTTTCTACTTCCGGTTCCATTTCAGGTTCATCTTTCACTGCAGAAGCTGCTTGAGGAGGAGGGGTTACAGGCATCTTAACCGGATTTGAATATTTTCGGTCTAAATTCTTTATTGCAGTATTAATCTTTTCAGGCTTTTTCTTCTTTTCTGTTTTCGGTTCATCAGACAAATCAAGTTTTGTTTGCTCACCTGTAATATCGGCAATTTTATCTTTCGCTTTTAGGAAAAGATATACAGAAGCAACTATTACAAGTGCAATACCGAGAAGCCAGTTCATAACCTCTTTTGTCCTGTCAGTTTTTTCCTCTTCCTGATTTATCTCTACAGGCTTTTCGACAGCAGGGGCTGCCGGTTTTGACGGCTGGAATTGTTTAACGCTTTTGTTAATATCTACAGCAGAAGTTTGGTCAACACCGCTTCCGGAATGTATTGTATTCACCGGTTCTCTGCGTACTGGCTCCGGTTTCGGCTCGGGTGTTTTTACCGGCGGAGCAGGTTCAGTTACTAAAGCAGTTTCAAGCTGACCCTGTGAATCAGCTGGTAAATATAAAGAAGTTTTTGTAAACAGAGGTATATTTTCAGTTAATTTTACAGTAATTCGTGTTCCGCCGGTTTTAGATTTCGTATAAGGAAGAGTCTTAATATCAACACTTTCGACATTATCGCCAAGTTCATAGTCTGAATTTACCTGACTGTCAGTTTCCGGCAGGGTTACAACATACGTAACGGCATCTTTTTTTATAATATTTATATTATTGTCATATCTCTGTTTTGTAAGCAGTGTCATTTTGACAGACTTATCCGAGCCTTCATCAAATTTAAGCGACATAAGGCTGTTTTTATAATTCTCTGCGCCAAAAGCTCCAACTACCGTAATCACTGAAGCCAGAACTAAAGCCACCGTTCTCTTCTTATACTGCTTCATATCTAGTATTCTATCATAATATACTAAAACTACCTATACACCATTTAAATTACATATCTGTAATTATAATTTTTTTGTCCGAAGTTATCCTGTCAACATTCAAAACCGTATATAATGTTTCATTGTAGATAAACTCGTTTGAAAAATAACTCTCGCTCTGTTCCCCGAGATTATCTTCCTGAAACTCAAACAGCTCGTTAATCCTATCAATTAGCAGAGCCAGTTTAAGCTCATTGCATTTTACAATAATAACCGGATTTTTGTCTTTATTATAATTTGTATTTAAACTCAGAAATTTTTTCAAATTTAATACAGTAATATAATCGCCTCTAAGATTCATAATTCCTTCAATAAAGTCAGGAGTACCCGGAACATGAGTTATTGAAGTATCTTTCAAAACTTCCTTTACATAGCTTAATTCTATGCAATAGGAATCGTTATCAAGGTTAAAAGAGATGTACTTATTTTTTGCATGCAATTCTCCTGATGCAAGCTTCAAACTTGATTTGCTCGCAATATCAAGAGTGCGTTTGGTCATTATGCTTTTTGATTCATCATCCTGAGGAAACAGCGATAAAATATCTACTTCACGTCCTGCATCATGCTGTTTCAAAAGATTTTCTATGGCATAAATATTTATAATAAATATTGTTTCCTGATTAAATTTATAAAGTGATTCAATCACCATTTTGTTGTCAACAAAAGGTATAGCATCAACCTGAGCAGCGTCAAAAGGAAGTATTCCCAGAACTTTATCAGTCACAATACCGAATATAACTTCGTCCGTCTTAATAATCAGAAGTTCATTGTGAATACTGTATGGCGGAACTTCAATATTCAAAAAGAAACGTATATCTATAACATTGATAACAAAATTGTTATACTTAAGAAGTCCAATAATATTATTAGGCAGTTTCTGCGGATAATCAAGAGCAGGCAGTTTCATAATTTCAAGTACATTATCCGAATTAACCGCGTACTTGTTTTCGCCTATTCTAAAATAAAGATGAGTATTTTTTTTCTGCTCTAAATAATTATTGCTGCTCATGTAATACAACCCTGTTTCTTCCGCTTTCTTTTGCCTGATATAATGCTTCATCAGCAGATTTCAGGATTTCAGCAGGAGAGTTAAATTCCTGATAATTCATCGTAAGTCCCATGCTTACAGTAACTTTAGCCTTAACACCATTATATTCAAAGTCGTACTCTTCAACCATTCTTCTAAGCCGCTGTACAGGAATTATTGCCCCTTCGATATTGGTTTCCGGCATAATCATAACCATTTCTTCTCCGCCGTATCTATAGAGAAGATCCGTTTTTCTAAACGCTGATTTCATCAAGTCTGCAACAGTTTTAAGCACATAATCTCCATACTGGTGGCCGTATGTATCATTAACCTTTTTGAAGAAGTCAATGTCAAGAATAGCAAGACTGAAATCAGAAGGGTGGCGTTTTGAACGATTATGCTCCTGTTCCAAACTGAGTTCAAACTGCCTTCTGTTATAAAGTCCGGTGAGGCCGTCAAGAACTGACATGAACTCTTTTTCTGTATACTGATATTTCATTTTGAATATAGCAAGAAGTTCGCTAATCATAATATCGAAATACCTGAATGATGCATAATCCATATCCTGACGGGTATAGAAACAGATGCCACCAATTAATTTTTTGTCAAAAACCAGCGGGATGATGATTTTAGAGGTCAGGTCAGTGAATTTATAATCAAGTTCCTTGCCCAGAAGCATTCTTACTACTTCAAACTTAGAATTCTGCATAGTTCTGAGCTCTTCCATCTTTCTGAAAAAGTCGTACTGTATATCAGAAAGCAGACTTTTGGGAAGGTTTTTACCAAGTGTATCAATGTATAAAATATTTTCTGCAAAGTCGTCAGGAGATGCAAAAAATACACCAGCGACACTGTATTCAACAAAAGAGCTCACGAGGTTGAAAAGTTTTTCTACGAGCACTCTTTCATAATTCATAAAGTCGCTCAGATTACGAAACTCATTAGCAAAAACAGACTTAAGCAATAAGTCGTTCAAAATTACATTCAGCCTTGCCTGAGCAGAATCAGGAGAAGACTTTGAAGTCAAGGCAGCTTTATACTCATCACTCAACGGATAACGTCTGAGCGTTGCCTTAATATTTCTTACAAGCTCATTCATGTCTATTGATTTAGACAAAAATAGCTGTGCACCGGCTTTTTTACCCCAAAAACTGTCAATTTTTTTGTCAAGAACAGTAAGAAGAATTACCGGAATTTTCTTGATTTCATCAACATTTTTTATCATTCTGCAAAGCTGATAACCGTCAATTATAGGCATCATAATATCAGACACAACAATGTCCGGCACATATTCAAAAATCTTCTTGTAACCTTCACCGCCGTTTGTAGCAGTTTCTACCTCAAACCCGTTTGCTACAAGCCCATCTCTCAGAAACTTTAGCTGGGTATCACTATCTTCTACCAATAAAATCTTTGCAGCCATATATTCATATATTCCAATTTTGTCTATTTTAGTATAAAATAATTATATAATAAATTGCCCAAAAAAACTATAGGAGAGAAGAAGTGGTTAATGAATTTAATTTCGGATTGAAACAAAAGTTTAATATCAAATGTTTATTAGACTTAATCGTATTTATAATAGCCTGCATATTGTTTGTGCTTTTTGCCAAACTCAATCATGCTGCGCCGTATGACACACTTGTTTTTTTGATAATAGTTATATTACTTAATTTTTCAGTCCACTTTGTAACCAAGCAATGGATATCCAAATCTATCCGTCAGGCAATGACAGTTCAATCAAACTCGCTTGCAGAAACAACATCCGAGTTTATGGAAACCGTTAACACCCAGAAACGTATGTTTGAAGACCTTGCCGGCAATACAAAGACTATATCTTCATTAATCGAAAAACTTAAAGGGCTTTCTGAAGATTACTACACAACTACGAAAAATGCTGAAAAGCAGGTTAATCAATCTATTAATTTTTCACAAAAAGAACACGAGTCAATCTCTTCTAATGCAGATAAAATGCTTGTCCTAAGACAAAAAATACAAATGATTGCAGAGCTTATCCTTGAACTTTCCGAACATTCACAGCAAATTGGCAGCACGATAAGCGTAGTTGATGATATCGCAGAACAAACAAACATGCTTGCGCTTAACGCAGCAGTAGAAGCTGCAAGAGCCGGCGAACACGGTAAAGGTTTTGCGGTTGTTGCCGGTGAAATCAGAAAACTTGCAGACGAATCAAAACAGGCTATCACAAAGATTTCTTCTCTTACAAATAACATTCAGTGCACAACTAACTCAACCGTAATGGCAACAGAAGAAGGTTCGAAAGAAATTGAGTCTGTGGTTAAAGATATCAACATCGTTTCCTCAAATTCAGAAACACTGTTAACACTGATTAAGGAAATCCTTGACTCACTAGAAATGCTTAACCAGAATGCTAAAAAACAGAGCGATATTCTTGAACGTCTGAATGCTATAGATGAAGCAAACTCTACTATTGCAGAGAATCTTAATCAAACAATGGTAGCTAATTCTGAGAGAATTGCAAAGCTTAATACAATGTCATATGACATGAAAACTTCCGCAATGGAAAACTAACGGGAATATATGGACTTTCTGGGAAACGACAATAACAAAAATAATAAAGAGATGCTGGCAATCTTTCAAGGTGAATCAGAAGAAATACTTGAAAGATTGTTTAACAATCTTTTTTCTCTTGAAGATACTCCTGCCAACAAAGATTTGATAGGCTCTATCTACAGAGATTTGCACAGCCTTAAAGGTGCAGTAAGGATGGTAGGATTTAACAATATACAGGGTATTTTTCATAAAATGGAAGATATCTTTGATGCTGTTAACAATGACCAGTTCGTGCTGGACAAAGATATAATAAACTTAATGTCGCGTTCTCTCGAAACAGCGTCAAGATATCTGCAGGAATCAATCAAAAACGGCAGGGAGATTATTGACGAAGAATTTACAGCCACTCTTTCCAACCTTGAGTATATTCTTGACATAGAAATGAATGAGCAAACTTTTAGACAGAATGAAACTATTGCAGAGGCAGGAATGGCTCCCAGAGAAGAAAGTTCCGGCCTTTCTCAGTATCAGGAAGAAATTAACTCTTCATTCAATGCGTGTTTTGAAATCATTGACAGTATTGTTCCGGAAGAAGAATCACAGGATATTGTAATTCTTAAAGAGGAAGTAGAAAAGATTTATGAATTTTTCAAGAACTCCAATCTATATGAAGTAAAAACTTCTCTGGAGAACATTCTTGCAAAACTTGATTTTGTAATGAATGCAACCAATACCTTTACAATAAGCGAAATTTTGGAGCTCAGAAACGAACTTAGCTCCGCTGCAGCAAAGTTTACAACCTCCTGTATTGAAACAGAAGAAGGCGGGCTTACTTTCTTTGATATTGCAGAAAAAATCAGCATGCTTCAGGGAAGCAGTATCTATGCAAAAGAAATTAAAGACGATATTGCACAGCTTAAAGAAGGTATTGATGACCAGAACATTATTGAAATTATTAATGTTATCAATGACATATTAGATTTTATTTCCGAAAACTCTGTACAGCTTGAAGAGCAAATGATGATGACATTAAAAGGTGCTGTTGAGTATTGCGCTTCACCAAATGAGAATATTGATAATGATTTGATATTGCAGCAGCTGGAGATTATGAAACAGCTTCTGGAACTTAATTATAAAAAAGATACGGGCGTAAGCGAGATTAAGAGCCTCTCAACTCAGACATCATCCGCCAATAAATCAAACGCATCTACAGAAATTAAAACCCTGCACGTTAATGCCCAGAAACTTGACCTGCTCGTTAACCAGCTCGGCGAACTGATTATTACCAAGATTAAAACAGAAAAAAATCTGGAGAAAATAGATTCCATCAAAAATGCAAATGAAGCTTGCCAGAAGGATTTACTAAAAACATCAAACTATCTGAGATATTACAACAGAAAATACCTTCAAAGCGGAAATACAGACCAATACACCGGAGTATTTGTAAAACAGGTTTTCTCACTGCTTCTGGATATAACACAGAATGTATCAAGAACGATTTATGACTTAAATTCACTCTACCGCGCCTCAAAAGAAGATGATATGAAAATGCGTTTAATCATTGATGAAATGGAATCAATGGTAAAAAATATCCGTGTACTTCCTATTTCTACAGTATTTAACTCGTTCTCAAGAATGGTTAGAGATATCGCTAACGAGAAAGGCAAGGATATAGACTTTGAGATTGAAGGTAAAGATACCTGTGCAGACAAAAAGATTATTGAAGAAATCAAAACTCCTCTAATCCATATCCTGCGTAACGCGATTGACCACGGCATCGAGTCCAAAGAAGAAAGAATTGCAAACGGCAAGAGTCCAGTTGGCAAAATCCTTCTTTCTGCAAAACAGGATGATAACAAGGTTATCATAGATGTAGTTGATGACGGTCAGGGCTTTAACCTTGAAAAAATTAAAGACAGAGCAGTATCAAGAGGATTTTTAACTCAAGACGACATAGATTCAATGACTGACGAAGCCATTATGAATATCATATTCTGGCCGGGCTTTACGACTGGCGACTCAATCACAAGTATTTCAGGCAGAGGTATAGGGCTTGATGTTGTTAAAACAAAAATCTCACAGCTCAATGGTAAAGTTAAGGTAATATCAGAATTTGGCAAAGGCAGCTGCGTTCACATAGAAATTCCGGTAACATTGACTACACTAAGAGTATTTCTGGTACAAATCTCCGGCCAAACTTTTGCAATACCGATTCAGGTTATTACGACATTTATCCTTAAAAACCAGAATGAAATTAAGACAAACAACGGCATACGTTCAATCCTGTTTAATGGTAATATAATTCCGCTTTATTATCTATCCGATATACTTGAGCTTGCACCTGCACCAAGAAATGAAAAAGAAACTATCCTCATCATTGAAGCTGACGATAAAACTATTGGGCTTGTTGTTGACAAACTTCTGGGCGATCAGGATATTCTCCAGAAAAAATTATCACCTCCGCTATATAAAGTTAAAAACATATCCGGCATTACCAACCTTGCCTCTGGCGAGTTATGTTTAATATTAAATATGCAGGACATTATGCATTATGACTTTAATAAAGCCATGATTTCTGCCAATAACCAGGAACTGCTGACATCAGATGTACTGTCATACAAGAGAATATTAATCGTAGATGATTCTGTAACAACAAGAACAATGGTTAAAAACATACTTTTAAACATAGGTTACATGGTAGATACTGTTCTTGATGCAGATGAGGCACTTGTTAAACTAAAACTTACGCACTACGACTTAATCATAACAGACCTTACAATGCCTAAGATTGATGGTTATGAGTTTATTGAACGCTTAAGAAACGACGAAATGTATGCTGATATTCCTATCATAGTAATAAGCTCACTTCCGGAAAATCAGGCAAGAAAACGTCTTAACAAGCTTTCTATAGCGCATTACATCTCAAAAGATAATTTTGATCAAGCAGATCTTGCTATGCAGGTGAAAGAAATTCTAACGAAATTTCATCACTAATCTAAAAGTGCCTGATTTCCGGATTAATCAGCATTCCGGCAAGTTTATCCGCACCTTCAAACTCTCTTGCTGCTAGTTTTTCAGAAGCCTGTTCTTTATCATATTCAACAAATTGATGCTGGAATACACAGCTTCCGTTATCCACTTCTATAATCAAATAGCAGGCCTTAGGATACGAGTTCGGCTCAACAAAAAATGTACGTCCGATACTTCCTGCATTCACAACTGTTTTCCTCGATTCAGTCTGAAACCCGCATGGAATATGCGTATGCCCGCATAGAACAACATCCGCATCAACATTTTCAAGCATTTTTTCAACTTCGCTTAACGGAGTATCCGGAAGAATGTCTTCATTGTTCTTTCTCGGTGAACCGTGTACAAGCAGGAATTTAACCCCTCCGGCCTTAACTTCTTTTTGAATAGGAAGATTTTTAAGAAATTCTTTTTCTACAGGGTTAAGAAGCTGAGCATCACTCTTTAAAGCTTCTGCCATCACAGGCGCTTTTTCTTTTAAAGTTCTGTAGAGTTCATCATTATAATCTGCAATCATCAAATCTGTATTTCCCTGAATCATAGTAAACCTTGAATCTGACTTTTTATTCATAAAATACTCAACAGTGCTCTGCGGTTCAGGTCCTGCCATTGCATAATCACCGAGGATAAAAATTTTGTCGCAATTCTTTGCTTCAATATCCTGCATAACGGCTTCAACCGCTTCCATATTGCCATGAATATCTGAGATTACAGCTATTTTCATATAAATTCTCCTATGTTTGGTATACAATTATCTTATGATAAACAGAAGAAAATCAAAACAAATTTCAATAGGAAATATAAAAATTGGCGGTGATGCCCCGATTTCAGTGCAGTCAATGTGCAATACAGACACAAGAGATGCTGCTTCAACTCTCGACCAGATAAGCGAATTAGCATCGGCAGGATGCGAAATTGTAAGGCTTGCAGTGCTTAACAAAGACGCTGCAGCTTCTATAAAAGATATTGTGAAAAAATCACCGGTTCCTCTGGTTGCAGATATTCATTTTGATTACAGATTGGCTTTGACCTGTATTGAAAACGGAATACACGCACTCAGGATTAACCCCGGTAACATAGGGAAAAAAGAGCATACAATTAAGGTTGTCGAAGCGGCAAAAGCACACGAAGTTCCTATAAGAATAGGAATTAATGCAGGTTCTTTAGAGAAAGAATTCTCGGAAATGGATATTCCGCTTTCTGAAAAAATGGTTTTGAGCGCACTAAGGCACGTAGAAATTCTTGAAGATTTGAATTTTTATAACACAAAAATTTCCTTAAAGTCTTCAGACGTAATGACTACAATAGAAGCTTACCGCTCAATTGCCTCAAAAGTTGATTACCCGCTCCATCTTGGCGTAACAGAAGCAGGCACGCTGAAAATGGGATTAATCAAATCATCAGTAGGGCTCGGCACACTGCTTAGCGAGGGAATAGGCGATACAATAAGGGTTTCTTTAACAGAAAATCCCGTAGAAGAAGTGCATGCCGGTTTTGGTATTTTAAAAGCCATGAACTTAAGACAAAAAGGCGTTAACTTCATATCCTGCCCTACCTGCGGAAGAACACAGATTGATTTAATCGGACTGGCAAAACAGGTTGAAGAACGTTTCAAAAATTTGGATTTGCCTATCACGATTGCAGTCATGGGCTGTCCGGTTAACGGCCCTGGAGAAGCCAGACATGCTGATTTCGGAATAGCAGGAGCAATTAAGGAAGGATATATTTTCAAAAAAGGAGAAATTATAGCAAGAGTTCCGGAAGCCGACTTGATTAATTCATTAGAAAATATTATAATGGAATCATATAGTTCAGTTAAATAAGAATGGGTGTTATGAGAAGAAATTTATTTTTAGTTTTAGCTTTATTCACAGCTTTATGTATCAGCGCAAGAGCAGATATCACTCTTGAACAGCAGACCAGCCCTGAATACCTTATCAATAATGGATATTCAGAAGCTGTTGCAGAACAGGCATTAATGCAGAAAAATCGTGTGGCAGGCGAACCTTGTGAACCGTTATACGAACAAAAACACAACAAATTTGTAAGATTTATGAAGGGCTGCTATTCTTATATAGACCCTGCTCAGGACAATATTGAAAGATATCACCACGATATTAAAATGTCACCGAGCCATACAGATTTATAATCCAAAAAGACGCTCCGCAACGGGGCGTCTTTTTGTTGTATAATAATAGCATGGAAAAATTTAGATTTTTAACATCGGGAGAAAGCCACGGCAAATGCTTGAACGCCATTATAGAAGGTGTTCCGGCAGGGTTTCGTATTAAGGCTTCTGTTATTAATGAAGATTTAGCACGCCGTCAGATTGGATACGGACGCGGCGGAAGAATGAAAATCGAAAAAGATACTGTAGAGATTAAATCAGGAGTAAGATTTGGAAAATCTACAGGCGCACCAATTTGTCTGGAAATTAAAAACAAAGATTTTGAAAACTGGCAGGATGTAATGAATGTTGAACATCAGGATTATCCTGCACAGGAAACTGTTAAAAAGATTGAAGCTAAAGCTTTCACAACTGTTCGTCCGGGGCATGCTGATTTTGCAGGAGCCAAGAAATATAATTTTACTGACCTTAGAGATGTACTTGAACGTTCAAGCGCCAGAAAGACTGCAATAGAAGTTGCTGTAGGCTCTGTTGCAAAACAAATCTTAAAAGAGTTTGGAATTATGGGATTTTCTCATGTTGTGCAAATCGGGAATGTAAAACTGGACTTTTATCCGAAAACATATACTCTTATTAAAGAAAAAGCTGAGAAATCAGATGTACGATGCGCAGATGATTTAACAGCAGATAGAATGCGCAACGCTATTGACGAAGCAGCTCAGGCGGGTGACACTTTAGGCGGAAAATTTGAAGTAATTTTCGGAAATCTTCCAGTCGGCTTAGGCTCTTATGTACACTGGGATAAAGCATTGGATGGAAGATTAGCTCAAGCGGTTATGAGTATTCCTGCTGTAAAGGCTGTTGAAGTCGGGGCAGGAGTTGATGCTGCTTCACTTAGAGGCTCACAGATGCATGATGAAATCTTTGTAAAAAACAAGATTACATACAGACACACCAACAATGCCGGAGGGCTTGAAGGCGGAATGACAAACGGAGAAGCACTCGTTATCAAAGGCACAATGAAAGCAATCCCTACAATGAGAAAAGCTCTTGCAACGGTGGACATTAAAGATATGCAGCCTGCAAGTGCTCATTTTGAACGTTCCGATACCTGTGCGGTTCCAGCCTGTGCAGTGGTTGCAGAAGCAAGAGTTGCAATTATTCTCGTCGATGAAATGCTTGCTAAATACGGAGGAGATAACTTCGTGGAGATGAAGGCGCATTATGACTCATAATATCGTTCTTGTCGGAATGCCTGCAAGCGGAAAGACTACTATAGGCACCCTTCTAGCAGAAAAACTTGACGGTTATTCTCTTTATGACACTGACAGCATTATCGAAAAAACTCAGGGTATGACAATAAATGAAATATTCGAGAAATTTTCCGAAGATTATTTCAGAAAACTTGAATATGATACAATTAAAATGGTCTGCACTGGTAAAAACCGGATTATTTCAATTGGTGGCGGATCATTTGAAAATCCTGATAACCGCGCTACATTACTAAAATTCGGCAAGGTATTTTATTTAAAATCAGACCTTGATATACTGTATTACAGGATATCACAAGACTCAACAAGACCGCTTCTCCAGAGAGAAAATCCAAGGCAGGTTCTTGAAAATATGCTTAAAAAAAGAGAAGAAAATTATAAAAGAGCTCATTTCACAGTAGATACAAGCTCTTTAAGCGAAGATGAAATCGTAAGGTTTATAATAAATGAAACAAACTCTGCAAGTTAATATAGATAACGGAAAAAATTATCTAATTGAGATTTCCGATAACAGTTTTGAAAAACTTAACCGCGGGATTGACGAGGCGACGAAAGGTCAAAAACGCCTGATTGTAATCTCTAAAAAGGTTTACGACCTCTATTACACAAGGCTGAATTTCTCAGAAGATGAGCTTTTTATTCTCAAAGACGGTGAAAAGGAAAAAAATTACAAAAACTATCTTAAAATTATCGAAAAAGCCGTAGAATTAGGCCTCACAAGAAAAGACGCTATGGTTGCGGTAGGCGGAGGCGTTGCTGGTGATTTAACCGGATTTGCAGCTTCAACTTATATGAGAGGAATTGATTTTATTCAGGTTCCTACAACGCTTTTATCAGCAGTAGACTCTTCTGTTGGCGGAAAAACAGCTATTGATTTAGCAGAAGCAAAAAATATTATCGGAACTTTTTATCAGCCAAAAGCTGTGTTTATAAACATTAATTTCCTGAACACGCTTGATAAAAGACAATTTATGTCCGGTCTTGGCGAGGTGCTTAAGTACGCTTTTATTGAAAATAACTGTGGATATCAAACTGCTTTATATTTATTTGAATTTCTTACTCTCGGATGTGAAAAGATTATGCAGAAAGAGCCTTTAACAATTATAAGGATGATTGAATACTGTCTTAACCTGAAAATTGCAGTAGTTAATCAGGATGAAAAAGAATGCGGGCTCAGAAAAGTTCTTAACTTCGGGCATACGCTTGCGCATGCGCTGGAAACGATTACAAAATACAAAAAATATACCCACGGTGAGGCAGTCGTTTATGGAATGTTTTTTATAATCGAATGGGCATATAATCACGAGTACATAAGTTATTCCTATTACAGGCTGTCAAAAGAGCTTCTGGAAAAATACGGATTTAAGCCTCTGGACAAGAGTTTTCCTGTAGAAAAAATCATTGAAATAATGAAAAAAGACAAAAAAGCTTCAGACGGAAAAATAACATTCATTATACCTTGTGATAAAAAGCAGGTAAAAGAAATCAAGCTTACTCCTGCGGAAGCAAGCTGTATGTTTTAGTGGAGGGACAGCATGTCTGATAGAATTATAGAGGTATATGCAGGAGCATACGCAAGCGGAAAGTCAGAAACTTCCCTTAACAGGGCGCGTCAGTTTTCTGCGGCAGGAAAACCTGTTACACTTGTAGATTTAGACTCGGTTGAACCTGCTTACACACTCCGGCCGATTGCAGGAGAACTCAGAGAAATGGGAATTAATGTTATAACACAGCCTGATAATTTCGGACTCGGAGAAGCTGCTAGTTACGTAACACCGGCTCAAATAAATTGTCTTGCGCAGGACGGAGATATAATTATTGATGTCGGTTATGGAGCTGGCGGACTTGATATTCTGGATATTCTAACAGGAATTGGCGAAGAAGAAAATTTACAAATTTATCTTGTAGTGAATACTGCCAAGTTTGAAACCTCGACAGTTGATAATATTATTGAATATGTTGAGTTTACCCGCGGAACCGGAAAATTCAGTTTCACAGGCTTAATATCTAACACACATTTCGGTGATGAAACAACAAAAGAAGATATTATAAATGGTTATAACAAGCTCAAAACGGCTGCCGAAAAGCTTAATCTGCCAATCCGTGCAATCGGAGTAGATGAAAGACTTGCGCAAGAATTCGGACTTAGGCATGACGGAGTCGAAATCTGGGTATACAAACGCATGATGCCCCGCGCCTTCTGGTAGTGCTACGCACGTAGACCATTGGGCGGCTAGTCAAACAAGGCTGCCAGTGTAAAGTATTATGCTAAACCCGCCTTTAGGTACCTCCGCCAACATCTATAGTTTTACCCCGCGCACGTAGACAAAATGGCCGTATTATTTCTCCTTATGTACAATTTGCCACGCAGCAAGCTCTGTATAAATAGGCTTATGTTTCATCTTTTCCGCAACCATATCTGCAATCGCAGCCGTAAGCATAAGCGGAAGTATACATTCATACCCTCCGGTCATTTCAAACACCATAACCACAGCTGTAAGAGGAGTTCTTGACACAGAAGCCAAAAATCCCGCCATACCCAGCGAAGATATCGCAACAAGATTAACCTCCGCACCGAGAAGGTTTGCACCAAATCCCGTTATATACCCCAGAAAAGAACCCAGCATTAACATAGGAAGAAATATTCCACCCGCTGCACCCGAGCCAAAACAAAGAGGTGTAATTATAAATTTTACACAAAATATTGTACAAACAAGAACTATTGGAAGTTCACCTTTAAAAAGCATTTCTACGCTTCCATTACCAGAAGATAAGATATAAGGTAGAAAAAGCCCTGCAAGCCCTGTTAAAAATCCCGCAAGCGCAGGTTTAAGATAATTCGGCACTCTAATTTTTGAATAAACACCATTAAAAAAGAAAATCGTTTTAGAAAACAAAACTCCTAAAACTCCTGCCAAAACACCAAGCACAACGCATACCGGCAGAATGCTTCCTTCCATTGTTATATGCCCCAGCTCAGTATTAAAAGCAGGGTTTGCCCCCAGAAAATGTCTTGCAACACTTGCAGAAACAACTGTTGCAACAAGCGTTGGAAAAAGCATTGAAGGCGTAAATCTGTGAATTAATTCCTCCAGTACAAAAAGAGTTCCTGCAATAGGAGCATTAAAAGTCGCGCCTATTGCCGCACCTGCACCGGAAGCAATAAGCTTATCTCTATTGTGTTCATCAAGCTTGAATATTTTACCGATAAAAGAGCCTGCGCCTGCGCCAAGCTGAACGCTCGGGCCTTCTCTTCCCAGCGAAAGTCCTGTGCCAATTCCCAGCACACCTGCAATAAATTTAACAAAGATTGTTCTAATTCTTATATGCCTCCCGCTTTTCAAAAGAGACATTTTAACATAAGGAATACCGCTTCCCGAGGTTTCAGGAGCAAATTTGTAAACCACAAATCCTGCCGCAAGTCCGCCAAGTGTAGTTATTAATAAAAACAAAAGAGGGGCAGCATAAAAATGCACCATTACAAACTCAAACATATTTTCTATCCCGAGTCTGAAAAGTACAATCACAAGCCCTGTTAACAAGCCTACACAGAGAGCCTGCCAGAATATTCTTGTAAATCCTTTTTCCATATTATAATTATAACCTTAACATGTCTTAATAAAACAGGTTCACACAGCAATTTTTATAAGAAAATATACTTTATATTAATGTAGCAGGTTTAGAAGGTAATATTATTATGTCTTTTGGCATACATAACGGTTTGAATAGTTATCAGTATCCGCAAAATGCAAATTTCCGCGGAACTTCGCCGGCGGCTCCGGAGATTATAACAAAACCGATTGAAAAAGTTGAAACAGTTATCAACAACACCGTTGACAGCTTCGTTAAAGAACCGAAAGATGAAGAGAAGAAAAAATCACATAAAACCGCTATCACTGCCGGAAGTACAGTGCTTGTATTATCAGCACTCATTGCACTTTTTAACCCTAAATTCTCCGGCAGATTTGTTAACAAACTAAAAAATTGGTCACACAAAGCAGGTGCAAATGTTCAAAAGAACAAAAATGATTTTATCAAAGGCAAATTCTACAGAGCTACTGAAAGAGGTTTAAAAGGAATTGCAGATTTCTTCCAGTTTACAAACACAATTAACGCCTCAAAAGACATTGGTTTCAAATGGCTCTGCACAGCAGAGAAATTTAATGGTGTCAAAAATGAAAAAACACGGAAGGTTCTCCAAAAATGCGATTCCGGTTTTAGAAAAGTTATGTCAAATGTTCATAACTCTATAACAAACTGGTTTGACAGTATTAGTAAAAGAACTGTATACGGGAAATACAAAAAGGCTTCTAAAAACATGGATGAACTTGATTCTCTGATATACAACTACAGAACAAAGCTTTCTCCGGCAGAACAGAAGTCGCTTGATGCTAAACTTCAAGAAATAATGCATTCAAAAGAATATTTTTCAAAAACGCGAACCTCAGAACGCTTAAGCCTTCAGGAAAAAGCTATGGCAAATCTTGAACAAGATTTTAGAAACAAGCTTTTTAATGACTACTTCAAAAAGTTTGAAAGCCCTAAACAAGCTGGCAGCTTGAAACATAATGTTCGGCACATAAAAGATAATATGTCGTTCTGGGCGGAAGATATGCTTATGCCTAGCCGTAATAAATTTGAACAGGATGGCAAAAAAGCTGTAGATACACTTGTTGGTGACGGTAAGGGGGTTAAGGGTAAATATCATGAAGCTATTGATATTTTATCACCTCATATCAGCAAAGAAGAAAAAACACTGCTTGAAACCAGTCTACAAAAAACCGGTAAGCGTCTTAATAAAGCAAATCACAGTGAATGTGTAGAATACTTTGATAAGAAAAGAGATCTTGTACTCGGCGGCGCTCCGACAGATATACTTACAGGTATCGGTATGATAGGACTAAGCGGAATTGCTGTAGGAACTGCTGATACCAAAGAGGATCGCCTTTCCAGAGCTCTGACATTAGGCTTCCCTGCTGTGGCAGGTATAGGCGCATCAATGGCCTTAACCGCTATGCTCTTCTCCGGGGTGCAGAGTATGATTTACGGCTCTATTGCCAGTGCCGGATTAAGCCAGATAGGAAGCGCTGCTGATAAAGTTTTTAACCCCAGAAAACCAAAGGAGGTAATGAATGCTTAACGCAATTTTTCAACAATTTCTAGAACATTTTTACGCAATGTTTCGTAATCCTTGTTATTGTCGATTATATAATCCCAATCCTGAATATTATCCAGATCAACTTCAGTAACGTCATTTTCACCGACAAGCTTACCGCCTCTCGCTTCTCTGATTTCTCTTGAAGCCTCAACCCTGATTGATATTGCACCTGCTGCTTTGAAAACCTCATATTCGTGCTTAATGCGCACATCAGTTACAACAAGATTACCTTCTTGCTCAATAATCTTTGTAAGCCAGTAATCAGGACTCTGAGCCCTTCCCCAATTGCCTAAATCAATTAAGCCCTGACGGTACTGAGATTTGTTCTGCTCAATCTCTTCAAAACTAAGCCCGTGGTGTTTTCCGTACTCAATTTTAATAATATCACCCATTGCGCAGCGCTTATAATCGGGCATCGCGTCCATTAAAATCTTTGCTGCGGTGTCTTTGCCTGAATATTGTTTACCTGAAAAAATAATTATTCTGCTCATAAGATTTTACTCTTTAACTTGTAGTTTTACGATTGAGGTGAACCGGTAATGCTTATTTCCTCTTGTGCTTCTAACGTCTGTTCACCGTCCACTGGTTGTAAAAGATCAATTCCGCCTTCATTAAGCGGATGACATTTGCAAATTCTTTTCACTCCGAGCAAGCCGCCTTTAAGAAGCCCGAACCTTTCTATTGCCTGTTTTGTATACTCTGAACATGTAGGATAAAACCTGCATCTCGGAGGTGTGTATGAAGATATTTTTTGATAAATACGTATTAGACAAATTACTATTTTCTTTAACATAATATTATTTTATCATGATATGATAAGCATAAAAGGAGAGTTTTTTATGAAAAATCTGGTTATTGCATTAATGGCAGTATTAATAAGCATTTCCGCTGCATCAGCATACAACTATATTACAGAAAAACAGACTATTTTTTATAACCCTCAAAAATCAATCTGGACACTTATGCCTGAAACAGAAGACGACATTCAGATTACAAATAAAAGCTTTATAGGTTCAGGAGGTTTCTGCGAGTATTATTATCAGGACGGCAAGCTTGCAATCGGCCCTGAAATTAATATAGGTTTTGTTCATGATGGAGAATTCATAGGGATTAATTCTCAAGAACTCAAATTTTATAAATATAAATATCAAGATAAAAAATTTGTATCTGAGCTTCTTACGCAAGAAGAAATCCAGAAACTTTATCCTGAATACAAGATTATTAAAGTTTCAGAATTCAAGAATAATGAGATTACAATTAACAAAAAATTCTTCGAAAAAATCAATGTTTTACTTCTCAATGATACAGAGCAGTCATTTTACAAATACTCGTATAAGCCTGCTTCTGTAAATCCGGAATATATCAAGCCGTTTATACATATTTCACATCCGGGTAAAATAATTTTCTCTCACTACGGCAATGACACAAAAGAAACGCCGGCACTAAAAATAATCGTAAAGAACAAATTGTAAATTTTTATTACAAAACGGTCAATTATTTTCTGTAAGTATCCTTTTATATATAGAGGATATTATTATGTTTGGATTTGGCACAATTTCGAATACAACTATAAACGCTAACGGTCATTCTGTGCGTATGTATAGTAATAGTCTAAGTCCGTGGGGCTGTTACAACAGTTACACGAGTTTTTCACCGGGGTGTTTCGGCTTTGGCTTTCCTCCCTGCGGAAACTCTTTTGCAGCAGGTGCAGGCATAGGGCTCGGTTTTGCAGCAGGAATGGGAGTTATAAATCTAATTGGAAGATTATTAAATAACTGATGGTATTTCAAACATAGATTTATCAACTTCATCAAAGCTTGTTATAATACCTGAAAGACCGTCAATATCACGGTAAAATTCAATTGGTTCAATTGAATCTACTGCAATTATTTTACCGATTCCGGCCGCTTTTGCAGCATTAATTCCCGCGATTGCATCTTCAAATACAACACAATCTTTCGGGTTAAGGCCGATTTTGCCGGCGGCAATCAGGAAAATATCCGGAGCAGGTTTTCCGGGAATTTTGCCGTTTGAATAAACAATTTTATCAACATCAAACCATTTTGCAAGTTTGAATTCCTTTATATAAAACTCTACATTGTCCCATTCTGACATTGTTGCAATAGTCATGGGAATATTGTTTTCTTTCAAAAAATCTAAAAATGCAGCAGCTCCCGGGGCAAGTTTAAAATTTTCTTTATCAACCAAACATCTTTTTCTATAGAGTGCTTCTTTTTCATTTGCATATTTTTCAACCACTTCAACAGAAGGCTTGCGTCCAATTGCATATTCAATAATATCAGCATTGGTATGCCCGAACATTTTGTCACGCATTTCTTCTTTTGTAAAAGAAGTACCTCTAAGGATTTTAGAATACTCTATCCACGCATCATAGTGAAGTTGTGAATCCCAGTAAAGTGTTCCGTTAAAATCAAAAATTATACCCTTCATAAAAATTATTATACTATAAAAATCCACTCAGGTTCAGGATGTATACAGGCGTAAAGTAAACTAAAATTCTGGTTATGATAAAAAAATATACAATGCTTAACTATATTCCTGAAACTCTTTATAAAGAAGCCGGAGTTAACCCCGCCAGAGTGTTCAATACCAAAGTAATTACGCAGCCGGCAGCGTGCGTAATTACAAGGAATTTTCGTTTTGAAGATAATTTTGTACTCAAGTTTGCTCAAAATAATGAACATATTGTTATTTTCCTCAAGCCTGTTTTTGAAATTAAAGGCAAGCAGGAATTTTTTGACAGAAATTTCAATCTTATACTGAAAAAATTCAAAAATTACCGTGTTTTTACTTCTCAAGCAGAAGTTGATGATTTTATTACAGATAATAAAATCCAAACCATAATCCGTGACTTTAACCCGCTGTTACAACCGCAGGAGGAGTGTATTGAAGTTGACGGACTAAACATTGTTCCGGCAAGATTTGTGAGTGACCATAAAGAATACAGTGCACAGACACTCAGGAGAAAAATTTATTTTCATATTTCGGAATTTCTGACTGATTTTGAAGAAGCACCCGATAATGAAGGTTTCAAAGTTCTGCAAGAGTTTATTGAAACAAAACTGGACAAATATGCGGAGTACAGAAACAATGAATATGTGACCTCAAGGCTTTCCAGATACTTCAACTGGGGATTTCTTTCACCTCAGAGAGCTGCTATAGAAGTTCTAAAATCAGATACAGACAGTGTAAACAAAGAAGCTTTTCTGGAAGAACTAATAGTACGCCGCGAGTTGAGCAGTAATTTTTGCCTTTATGCAAAAAATTACAAAGGCTTTGATGATATCCCCGACTGGGCGCTTATGAGCCTGAGGGCTCATGGTTCAGACCTCAGGATACATAATTATTCCAGAGAAGAATTTGAAAATGCTCAAACAGCAGACGAAAACTGGAATAAAATTCAGCAGTCGCTTGTAAATACAGGAAGCATACACCCTTATTTGAGAATGTTCTGGGCGAAAAAGATTTTGGAATGGTCGCCTGAGCCGGAAGAAGCTCTCCGGACAGCAATTTATCTGAACGATAAATACGCTTATGATGCTCCTTCTGAAAACGGTTATACAGCAATACTCTGGTCAATCGGAGGTCTGCACGACAGAGCTTTCCGCGACATGCCTGTAACAGGTAAAATAAGGCGCATGGGTGAGAAGAAAATAAAAAATGTGTTATAATAGGTTTATGGAATCTGACTTTAACCTCAACAACATCAAATATATAAAGATAATTTATCATGATAACTGTGATATTTCCCACTGTGCCAAGGCTGCCGTTAGAAACATGAACGGACGCGAAATATATGCTTGCGCGAAAGTTGAAACACCTTTGTACATAAAAACTCCGCAGGAAGTTTCACTAAGCATTGTATGTGAAGAAGGACTTTACAAGAAGAATACCACTTTAAAAGTTGTGGAGAATAAAGATTCTTATGTTTATTTCACAATCAGCCTTCCGGAAGGTCTGGAATACCAGCAGAATAGAGAGTACTTCAGAGTAAGAATGAAAGGAGATGTCCTTCTGCGCTTTGCTGGAAATGTAATCCCTGCAAAAATTTATGATATTTCTGCAAATGGAATACGCCTTGAGCTTGATAAAGATATAAAAATTCCCGAAAGTGTTACACTCGATATTCTATTTTCAAATAAAAGTATTAAAACTGCTGCAAAATATATCAGAACTGATGACGAGGACAATATACTTAAAGCATCATTCTTTTTTGTTAATCTACCTGAAGCAAGCAGGGATATAATTTCACAAAAATGTATCCAAAAACAGCTTGAAAATAAACGCAATTCGCTTATGTAGAAATCGAAAAAGTTAAATTTTGTAAAAATATTTACATTAACAAGCAAAAAATTTTTTTGTGTTTTTATATTCATATATGTAGCTGATTTAGATTAGGTAGTATGTCGATAAATATAGCAAAAATATATTCTATTTTAGGCAGCGAAAGCTCTATTGTTCCACTTGCGGTGAAAGATAGCTTTTCTAGCCTTGGTATGACCTCAGGTTCTTTTATAACCGGTCAGGAAGAAGGATATGATAGATTTATTGATGAAGTTGGAACTGAAATTGTTTGGCTTGGAGGAGTTCCTGTATACAGATGGTTATTTGATAAGACAGCGTTTAAGATTTATGGGTTCGATTCTAAATACGATGCTAGAAATTTAAAAAACAAAGATATTTTTGAAAGAACAAAAAAGTATGCTCCAGATGAAGAGATAAAAACTGCAATTGAAAAAATTGAAAAAAAACAGAAAATGTTTAAAAATTTGACAGCCTCAAAATTTATTTTATCAACTTCTCTTGCAATAATGAGCTATATCATGCTGACAAAATATAAACAAAAATATACAGAAAAACAAATAAAAAAGAAACTTATCAATGAATATCAAAGCAAACAAAAGGAGCAGAAAGATAACAGTTTACAAGAAAAAAAAACACAAAAGAATACAGATTTTCCATCTTTCAAATCATTAGGTTCTATGACAGAAAGTTTAGCATATAATTCTGTAAAAAATATGTGGATTGTCGATGGAGCAATTACATCAGAAAGATTATTAGACTCAAGAAATCCACAAGAATTTATTGGATATGCTATAAAGGAAGCTTTTTCTTTATGTTTTTTATATTATGCTGGAGGAAAAATTCAAAAATTTCTTGAGAATAACGCAATGAAAAAACACAACCGGAATATTGCTTTGGATGCCAGAGTACTTGAAAACAACTACATCAAACAAATTTTTAAAGACGGCACAATAAAGTCCAGCTTAGATGCTTTTGATAAAATAAAAAAAGACCCTATAGAATTGTATGATTTTCTGCACAAAAACCCAAACAATGCAATCGTAAAAATTGCAAAACAGTCTGACATTATAGTTTCATATAAAAATACTGATAAGATTGATACAAGAGCTTATATTGATTTAGAAAAAATTGAAACCCTCAAAAAAGATCTCAATAAGCTTTATGAGCAATATAAAGAAGCTGCCCAAAAAGGAGAAAATACAGAAAAATTCTTTAAAAAAGTAAAAAAATTAAAAAGATGTTCAATAATAACAAATATAGGAACTTCTATTTTTGCCCTTGGAGTACTTGCACCCGGAATTATGCTCATCAAAAGGAAATTCTTTGACCAGGATTCAGAATTTCAAACAAAAAGAGATATACGTAATCAACTGATTAAAGAAGGCATAATAAATTAATAATTTTTTGTATACAATAGTGTAAACATTTGTAACGAAAACGCAATTTTTCTTATCAGAATGTTTTTCATGATATAGAAAGGTGTAGTGTTATGAATAATGTTTCATTTTGCGGAGGCGAAACCGCAGGAAGTATCGGAAAACGAAATATTAATCCTGTAAGACAGGATTCAGTTAAGATACAAACCCCGCAGACAGATACCGTTAACTTTAGAGGCCGAGATAATGACGAGTCATCTGCTGGTTCATCTCTTGCGACATTAGCTGTTTTTGCCGCTCTGATTGCAGGCGGATTAGGTTATGCCCACAAGTCAGGTGCGATTAGCAAGATTAAAAATCAAAACATTAGAAAGTACATCGAAAAGGCCGCCGAACCTTGCTATAAAGCGTGCGCAGCAGTAAAAGATTTCGGGATTAAATGTTACGATAAGGTTAAAGGATTCTTTAAGAAATAAAAACCGACCATTGGGCTGCGTGCGGGGGTAAATTAAACTAGTAGGCTTGTCATGTTACGATTGAGGTGAACCAGTAGTATTAAAATAAGTTTGTAGTTTACACGTATGTTCACCGACAATTGGTCTACGTGCGTAGCACCCTATTTGCCTATGCAGAAGTGTTCAAAGATATTATCCAGAATATTATCCGTTATTAGTTCGCCCGTAAGCTCATCCAGTGCAAGAATTGCAGATTTCACATCAATTGAAATCAAATCCTGCAGTTCGTTAAGCTGTGCAGCCAGAAGCGCTTGTTCCATTGAAGCACGAGCTTTTTTTAGACATTCCTGCTGACGCGTATTTGTAACAAATTCCAAACTCTCAGGTTCAATATCACAGACTTTTTCCTTGAGCAGGTTTTTCAACTCCGCAACACCTTCACCCGTAAGAGCAGATATACAAAGAGCATTTTCAGGTTTTTGATTAACTAAATCCGCCTTATTTGCAATAACAATATGCTTTTTATCCTTCAATAGTTCCAAAACTTCTTTATCATCATTATCCAGACCTTTTGAAGCATCATAAACAAACAGAACTAAATCCGCTTCATCAAGTGACTGTTTTGAATACTCTATACCGATTTTTTCAACCTTAGAAACTTCTTCATCTTCTCTTATACCCGCAGTATCAACAAGAGTTACCGGAATTCCCAAATCAAGAGTTTCTCTCAAAACATCTCTTGTCGTACCTGCAATATCTGTAACAATTGCTCTGTCAAGGTTTAATAGGGCATTAAAAAGCGATGATTTTCCGACATTAGGTTTGCCTACAATCGCAACAGAAGCTCCCTGACGAAAAATATTGGATGTATCAGCTCCGGCAAGAACGGAATCAATCTGTTTAATGATACTGTCAAAACTCTCTATTAAATAAGAATACTCAGGTTCTCTGACATCTTCCGGAAAATCAATTCCTGCGGTAATTTTTGATAGAACTTCAAAAATATCATTTCTGATATCATTAACTTTTTCTTTAAGAACTCCTGAAAGATTTTTCATAGAAATTTTTGCAAAATCAGAAGTCTTGGAATGAATAATATCTGCAACCGACTCAGCCTGAGATAGATCCATACGTTTGTTCAAAAACGCACGTTTCGTAAACTCTCCTTTTTCAGCAAGTCTTGCTCCGTTTTTCAAAACTAGATTAAGAATATTTCTAACAACCTGCACACCGCCGTGGCACTGAATTTCTACAACATTTTCTCCTGTGTAGCTGTTTGGTGCAAAAAAAGGAAGTACAATAACACTGTCTATACGTATATCACCGTCACTAATCCAGCCATACTGAAATCTCCGCGGTTCAAAATTCGCATTTGAAAATATCTTACGAATAATATCAAAAGCTTTTTCGCCGGAAATCCTTATAACACCTACTCCGCCTGCACCCATAGGCGTTGCAGGTGCTGCTATTGTATCAAATTCTTCCAAAATATTCATATATTTATTGTAACCCAAAGGGGGAAATAATGGTATAATAGAACTGAAATACAAAGGTAATAAACGATGCAAATTATAGAATTAATTGAAGCGACCGGTGCTAAAGTTTTAGCCGAAGTTGATAAAGATTTAGATGTAAAAATTTCCACTGACACAAGAACAATTCAGAAAGGTGATTTCTACCTTCCTCTCAAAGGCGCAAGTTTTGACGGGGAAAAGTTTATTAATCAGGCTTTTGAGAAAGGGGCAATCGGCGCATTTTGTACAGGAGATAACGGAACTCTGCAGGTTAAAGATACACTTACCGCATATTTACAGCTTGCAAATTACAGAAGAAAAAAACTAAATTTTACCGTTGTTGCAATAACAGGCAGTTCAGGAAAAACAACAACAAAAGAGCTTGCTGCATCAGTTCTCTCAGAAAAATTCAGAACCTTTAAAACACCTCTTAACCACAATAACGAAATAGGATTTTGCCAGACAATTTTTGAAGCGCCGGATGATACGGAAATCCTTGTACTTGAAATGGGTATGAGAGGTTTAGGCGAAATCGAATTGCTCTCTAAATATGCAGAGCCTGATATTACAATCATCTCAAATGTCGGAACTGCGCATATTGGGCGGCTTGGTTCCCGTGAAAACATTGCAAAAGCCAAGTGCGAAATTGTGAAATATCAGAGAGGAAATATCTTCATTGCACACGACGATGAATTAATAAAAAAGACGGTACAATTCAGCGGAAAAAAGATTTTCTACTCAATCAAAGATGTCAAAATCCTTGAAAAAGATACACATTATTCGAAATTTGAATATTATGGAAATATTTATGAACTGAATGTCGGGGGAGATTACAACATAGAAAACGCTTTAAGTGCAATAAATACCGGTTTAGCACTGAGAATGAAAGTAAATGAAATTCAATCAGGTCTGAAAAAATACGCACCGATAGAAAAACGATGGGAAGCAGTAAATGCAGGCGGGTTTGAGATTATTAATGACAGTTACAATGCAAACCCCGAGTCAATGCGCGCTTTTATCGATACTATTTTTGAACTATACGAAAAGCCCGTTGTTATTTTAGGTGACATGGGCGAGCTTGGAGAGGATGAAATTAAGTACCACAGTGAGCTTGGCAAGTATATTAATTCCCACAAAAATCTCAGACAGGATGCAGAAATTTTATCCATTGGGAAACTTTCAAAATATATTACAGATGGAGTTACAAACTGTCCCGCAAAACATTTTGAAACAATAGAACAAGCAGTAGATTACATAAAAAACAAAGATACAAAAGTGCAGCTTTTCTTGAAAGCCTCAAGAAGTATGAAATTTGAGAGGATTATTGAAGAATTAAAATAACCGGACAGTTCAAATACCGTCCGGTTGTTTTTATAAACATATATTATTTGTTTCCAAGAGCAATTCTGCCAACTCTTCAATGCTTAACTGAAAATGAACTGTTTTACAAGTTTGTTTCAATGAATAGCTTAAAGAAATAGTGTACCCATTTTGAAATCTATCCATATTTATTACATCTTCATTATTACCGACATACAAGAATTCATAATTACTGTCAATTTCTGAACAAAGCTGTTCAAACGTTTCCTTTTCATAATGTATGATATTAATTTCCGGAAATTTTGTTTTTACATAATTAACCGCTTTTTTAGGAGTATTCTTTTTTACAATTACATAAATTTGCAAAAACGGACAATTCAAAAAATTACGAACAATTCGTAAACCTCTGCTTTCACGAGCATCAGAAGCATACATTCGCTCTAAATTCTCTGCAAGTGTGTTGTAATCTATAAAAATACATAATCTTTCTTCGTTTTTAATAATATTTTGTATTTCAGAAATATTTTTCATGTTTAAAATTCCTCATTTCTAACTGTCACAACAAAACAAGCATCTTCACATGCTTGTTGATTCACAAATTACAATTATGCGGGAAATCTATTACTTAGAACCCCGCTTTTTTATAGGAATTTTCTATACCGCAAATTAGAATACATATTACCATGATAACATATTACAAGATTAAAACAAGTAATTAAATGCATATCAGCTTGATGTATAATTAATAATATGAAAGCTGATTTACACATACACTCCAACTGTTCCGACGGAAGCGACAACGCACTTGAACTCCCTAAAATATTGAAAGATGCGGGAGTAGACATTTTTGCGCTCACTGACCATGATACAGTTGAAGGATGCAGGCAATTAGAAAATTTTGAATTTATACGCGGGATTGAACTCACATCAAAATTCAAAGATATAAAATGTCATATTCTCGGCTACGGGATAGATATTAATAATCCGGAACTCAATGCGCTTATTGAAAAAGGGAAAAAATTACGCAGACAGAAACTTGAAACACGGATTAAGTACCTGAAAGAGGTTCATAATTTTGAATTTACACCGGAAGAGCTTGACTGGCTTTATACCAGAAAAAGTGTTGTAAAAACGCATCTTGCAAACGTTCTTGTAAAAAGAGGATTAGCAGAAGACAATGTTTCTGCGATGAAAAAATATCTTGACTCGTGCAAAACCGGAAACACACGTTTTGACGGTATTGAAGCAATCAATGCAATAATTTCTGCCGGCGGAGTACCGGTTTGGGCACATCCTCTTGGCGGTGAGGGCGAAAGCCATATGAGCGCAGAGGAATTTCTTCCAAGACTTAAAATCATGATTGAATGCGGTATTCAAGGGCTTGAATGCTATTATTCCAGATACAACACACAAGAAACAGAATTTCTTTTAAAGTGTGCCAACGAAAATAATTTGCTAATCTCAGGCGGGAGCGATTACCACGGAACCAATAAAGATATTCCGGCTGGAATGCTAAATATTACGGCAGATAAACTAACTATTGTTGAACGCCTGCAAGCTGTATCAGCTGATTAATCGTATCTTCATATTCAATCTTATCATCAGTGGACTGCAATAAGAAATTATTAATATCTCCCATCATCTCAATCGCTTTGTCGCACACAGGGTCAGAGCCTTTTACGTACGCACCAATATTAATCAAATCCTCATTCTTTCTATGGACAGCAAGCAGATTTCTAAGATAACCTGCGGCAGCTCTGTGTTCTTTTGAGGTCACATCACCCATAACCCTGCTCAATGATTGCAGAACATCAACTGCCGGATAATGATTTTTGTGCGCCAAATCCCTTGAAAGCATTATGTGACCGTCAAGAATACTTCTTGCAGTATCAGAAATAGGCTCGTTAAAATCATCACCTTCTACCAGTACCGTATAAAGCCCCGTTATTGTGCCAAATTCATTTGTACCTGCTCTTTCCATAAGTTTTGGCATAAGCGCAAACACAGAAGGTGTATAACCTCTTGTAGCAGGAGGTTCACCAATTGCAAGTCCGACTTCTCTCTGAGCCATTGCAATACGTGTTACACTATCCAGCATAAACAAAACATCTAGACCTTTATCACGAAAATACTCTGCAATTGAAGTCGCAACAAAAGCCGCTTTAATCTTAACCAGTGACGGCTGTTCAGAAGTTGCTGCAATTACAATCGAACGCTTCATTCCTTCTGCGCCTAAAATCTCTTCAATAAATTCCTTAACCTCACGTCCGCGCTCACCAATCAATGCAATTACGTTTAAATCAGCAGAAGTATTCTTTGCCATCATACCGATTGTAGTACTTTTCCCGACGCCTGAACCTGCAAAGACACCCATTCTCTGTCCTTTTCCGACAGTCATAAATCCATCTATTGATTTTATTCCAAGTGACAGCGGCTCAGAAATCCGTTTTCTTTTTAAAGGATTAATAGCATCTGCCATTGTAGAGCGGTATTCTGTAAACCTTATATCACCGAGAGTATCAATCGGTCTGCCAAGCCCATCCAGAACTCTTCCGATAAGCTGATTTCCAACGCCTATTTTCATAGCTCCGCCCGTGTTCACAACAAGCGCACCAGGATGTATTCCGTCAGGAGAAGCAAGAGGCATAAGAAGGATTTTGTCGCGCTTAAAACCTACGACCTCTGCCATTGTAGGTGTATCATTATAATTGTTATAAATATAACATAAATCACCGATAGAAGATTTTGGCCCGTCAGATTCAATAGTAAGCCCGATAATCTCGGTAATCTTTCCAATCTCCTTAATCGTCTGAGTTTCTTTGATTATGTCAAGATATTTATTTTTGTTCCAATCCATCTCCCGAACCTGTAAGCATTTTTGCAGCAATCTCTGCTATTTGAACCGAAACCCTTGAATCCAATCTTGTATCAGGAGTTTCAACAATTACACCGTCCGCAGAAAGAGAGTTATCCTCCAGTATTTTTAGTGACTGGAGATTTGGAATAGCTTCCCTAAATTTGTCTGCCAGTTTGTTTATATTATTAACAAGCGCCGGATTAACTATAATAGTTATATTTTCTTTGTCGTTTAATTGTTTTACCGCATCAAGAGTAATCTTGTAAAGCACATTTATATCAAACTTCTGGTGGCAGACTTTATCTGCAATAGCGATTACAAGATCCACAATATCACGCGAAGCTGAGTCAATGATATTTTTCTTAATCTCATACGAGCTTGAAGAAAGTGTATCCAGAGATTTAAGAGCCTCTTGAGCATCATTTTGAAACTTATATAAGCCGTCCTGCTCACCTTTCTTAAACCCTTCCTGATAAGCCTGCTCTTTTATTTTGTCGTACTCCTGCTCGGCTTTCTTTTTGGCATTAGCAATTATACTCTCAGCCTCGGTGTTAGCAGCCTGAATAACAACTTGAGATTTAGTTTCAGCATTATCAATAATCTGACGTGCTTTTGCATCAGTTTCATCAATTATCTGCTGAACCTTTGCCTGCTGGCGTGTAACGCGTGTCTGCTCTATTGGCAGGACGTAGTTATCACCCATCTGAATTTCGTCTGATTTTATCCTGCTGCTACTCAATTAATTCATCCTCAACACTTGCACGCGTAATAGTGATTTCACCTGTTGCTTCAAGATTTCTAATGGAATTAACAATACCTGTTTGAGCTTCCTGAACCTCTTTTGCTCTAACAGGACCGAGATATTCCATATCATCCGTAAGCATTTGCCTTGCCCTCTCAGACATATTTTTGAATATCTTGTCCTTAATCTCATCTTTTGTACCCTTGAGAGCAAGTGCAAGCTGTTTAGTATCGATTTCTCTAAGCAGCCTTTGAATAGCTCTGTCGTCGAGGATAATAATATCTTCGAATACAAACATAAGGTCGCGGACTTCCTGAGCCATCTGCTGGTTTTCAATATCAAGCCATTCCATAATATTCTTTTCTGTACCTCTGTCGCAGCAGTTCAAAATGTTTGCAAGAGATTCTACACCGCCCGCATTTGAGAAGTCCTGAACAAGGAGTGCTGAGAATTTGCGCTCTACAATATCTTCTATGGTGGAAAGAATTTCCGGATTTGTAGGAGTCATGTCCGCAATGCGCATAGATACAACTGCCTGAATATCAGGAGGAAGGAATGCAAGAACCTGTGCAGCTAATTCCGGTCTTAAATACGCAAGTATTAAAGCCAGAAGCTGAGGATTTTCTGAGGCAAAGGTATTCGCAAGCTGTGAAGGATCAGCTTCGTTAAGAAAATAAAACGGGTTTGTATTAACCATTGAGTTAACTTTATCAAGAAGTTTGGATGCTTCGGCTTCGCCATAAGTCTGGGCAAGAAGCTGTTTTGCATAGCTTATGCCGCCCTGAGCAATGTAATTGCGTGCCTGAAAAACTGTCTTAAATTCGTTGAGTACGTCATTCAAATCTTCATCAGAAATCTTACCAAGATTAGCAATATCAAGAGTTATCTGCTCAAGCAAATCCTCGTCTTTTATATTTTTAAGTATTTCAGAAGCAGTTGCCGGACCTAAAGCAATCAAAAGTGCCGCAACCTTCTGGCTCGGACGCGTTATCGTCTTTTTTGCTTCTTCTTTAGCTTTTTTTATTTCTTCTATACCCATTTTTTATAACCTTTGGGCGGGCTTCATCCCGCTCCTCTACTAACTAATCTTATATCTACCTGAAGCCCTTCTGGTGGATTTACCAACCGGTAGGGCACCAATTATATTTACCCCTGCCTCAATCGTCAATCTACTAATCTGTTATTTACCCCCGACATTTGTTCTAAACGAACTACCGGTTGGATGGGCGCCCGGCCCCTCTAATCCTTTATAAACGATGTCAGAAGCTTGGCAGCATCCTCTGGAGATGCCATTACCGCCTCGTTCAATTCATTTATACTCTGCTCTTTTTGAGATTTAATCTCTTTTTTGCTCAATTCTATACGCGGCAGTTCCTCTTCCTGTTCGACCTCATCTGGTTTCTCAGTAACAATTTCTTCCTGCTGTACTACACGATCCTGACGTTTTGCAGAAGGCATCTTTGATATAAAGTTTTTCAATATGTACAGTGCAAAACATCCAAGAATTAGAACAATGATAAGAGGTATTACAGAAGATGTTATAAAGTAGAACATCTGTTCCTTCTGATACTGTTCTGCAAAATCTTCTTGAGCTTTCTTATCAATCGTAGCGCCTTCAAATTGAAGTCCTGAAACTGAAATTACATCTCCGCGTGAATAATCGACGCCGGAAGCAGAAAGAACAAGGTTTTTAAGCTCTTCTTTTTCAGATTCTGTTAAAATCTTATTAACCGCAACTGCAATGGAAAGACGTTTTATTGTACCTGGTGCATATACAACCTGTTTAACCTCTTTAGAAACGCTATAATTCACTGCTGTTTTTTGTTTTGAATAATTCAGATTGCGCTGGTTAACGTTATTTGGATTAGGCACATTGTTAGGATTTTCATAAGTTTCGACCTCTGTTTGAGAACTTGTAATTACGCCTTCGCCCTTATCATTAACCGGAATATAGCTTTCAATAGTCGATTTTGCAGAGTTGAAATCTATATCTGCGTTAACCTGAACTGAAACATTTCCTTTTCCGACAATTTTCTCCAGAACGTCAGAAACTTTTTTAGCTGTGTCTTTTTCAAGATTACTCTTGAAACTCTCCATATCAGTTGAGTTTTTAGAAGTTTCATCCGAAAGGCTGTTTCCATTTTGGTCAGTAATAAACACCTGCTCAGGAGTCATTCTCGGAACTGCATAAGCAACAAGATTTTTAATCGCTTTAACCTGAGAGCTCTTAATTTTATAACCCGGTTCAAGCACAAGAACTACTGATGCAGTCGGTTTTTCATCATTATCATCAAATATGGAACGCTCAGGTTCAGCAAGCTGAACTCTTGCATATTTAACACCCTGAATTTTTTCTATGGAACGGGTTAATTCTCCCTGAAAAATTCTCTGTTTTGTTAACTTGTTTTTAAAATCTGTAGAGCCAAGCTGCATATCATCCAGTAGCTCAAACCCGCCGCTGCCGTCCTTTATTAAATCATTTTCTGCTACGAAAACGCGCATATCATCACGTACATTAGACGGTACTAAAATTGTTTTATGATCTTCGGAAACCTTATACTGGTATCCGTTTTTTTTCATACTTTCAACTATGCTTATTGCATTGACTTCGTTCAAATCTGAATATAATACTACCCAATCCGGCTCCATTGCTTTTGATAAGAAAAAAGTTGCCGCAACAATCGTAACGACAATCAGTGCAAGCATTCCAAGTTTCTGGTTCCCGTCTAAACCGTTCCATAACTTCTTCACATCATTAGCTAAAAGTGCAAAATAATTATTTTCCATATCTCCCCGCGCACAATCCTTCAATATAATAATATCTTATCAAGAAAATCTTTTCAAATTGTAAAATTATATTAACCTGAAATACCAGCTTATTAAGTAAGGAAAAGTATAAAAAAACGCGTTCTAAAAAATACCATATATCTTCTGGTAACAAAACTATTCCTGCTGTTCGCCAAAACCATCCGGAAGCTCCTCTTTAAGCAGCCTGCCAAATTCTTCAAAACTTAAACCAAGAGCCTGAACTATCCTGAATAAATTAGTTGAATATGTCCTATTTTTGCCCTGCTCTATCATATAAAGAGTTGTTTTAGAAATATCATTCTCATAACAGAAAATAGTAAACTTTAAATTCCTGCGCTTTCTCTCTTTATAGATGACCTGACCTATAGCTTTCTGCATTATTTTGTCATAACCTTGCATAAAATCAATAATAGTGCTAGTATTAAAAAAAATGTTTCGCAAGTCGGAAACATTTTAGGACAATTCAAAAATGCCCAAAAATTTACTTTTTAATTTGGACATCAAGTTTGACAAAATTTTTTTAGATTTCTGGCAGATAACATCTAAGAGCTCTATAAGAGCTCTGTTTCTTTAATATATCTAGGTCTGCCCTTAACTTCATTAAATATCTGCCCAATATATTCACCAATTATGCCCAGACAAAAAATTTCCAGACCGCCAAAAAATGCCAGAAGCACAACCAGAGTTGCCCATCCGCTCGGTGTATCGTGAAAGAAGTATTTTTCAAAAACAACTTCCATAGCAAGCAAAAAGCTTCCTAACATCGTCAAAACTCCAGTTGCTGCTATTATGCGTAAAGGCACAATACTAAAAGAAGTTATTCCGTTCAATGCCAGACTTGTAAGCGAAAAGAAATTAAACTTAGAACATCCGGCTTTCCGCTGTTTTACATCAAAATGAACATAAGAGGTTTTTAAACCGATTTCATGAAAAAAACCGCGCAAAAATAATCCGGATTCAGAATACTTTTCTAATATCTCAAGCCCCCTGAAACTTACAAGTCTATAATCCGAGTGATTAGGCGGAATTTTTACGCCCAGTAAATTCATTAGCTTGTAAAAACAAAGTGCCGTATATTTTTTGAAGAAAGAGTCTGTCTTTCTATCATTTCGAATTCCTGACACAATATCTGCACCCTTATGATATTCATCTATAAAAGTTTCAATAACATTCTCATCCTGCTGCAAATCTGCATCAATAGAAACAACACAGTCACAGCCAATTTTCTTAACCCCGAGAAGCCCTGCTATCAATGCTTTCTGGTTTCCGTAATTTCTAACAAATTTTACTGCTTTAACTCTTTTGCCATATATATTGTGCAGTTCTTCTATAATTTCCCACGTTCTGTCTTTTGAGCCGTCATCCACAAGATAAATATAGCTTTCGTCAGAAATTTTTCCTTTTGCAATTATACTGTCAAGAACTCCCAAAAGTGTTTCTACAGTTGACTTAACAACGAGTTCTTCGTTGTAGCATGGAACTATTATTGCAAGTTTTGATTTGTTTTCGCTCATTGTATTCCTCTTGAAATTATAATACAATAAACATAATAGAAAAAGGATGCGCATGTCAGATAAAAAATTTATATTAAATGCCGATGATTTCGGTATGAGCGAAGCTTTTAACAGAGCAGTACTGGAAGGATACTCTTCCGGTATTTTAAAAAGCGCAAGTCTTGTAGCTAACGGTGATGCCTTTAATGAAGCATGGAAAAACGTTATTCCTTCCTGCCCTAATCTTGGAGTCGGAGTTCATCTCAATATTATTGAAGGCAAATCTCTATGCTTAAATCTGGACAGATTAACAGATAAAGAAGGAAATTTTAATAACTCTTTTGGAATGCTTCTTTTGAAATCTTTGAACATTAAAGATAAAGTATTTATGGAGCAGCTTGAAAAAGAATTCAGGGCACAAATCGAAGAAATAATGAATGTTACAGAAGTTACACACATTGATTCTCACGTACATACGCATTCAATCCCGAGAATTTTTGAACTCGTGTGTAAGCTGGCACAAGAATACGGAATTAAACAAATAAGAACACAGTATGAACAGCCGTACATTATTCCGGATGTTTTCAGACACCTGACTTTAAAATATCCGATTAATTTGATAAAAGTTGCACTGCTGAACTTTTTTACCTTGATTAATGAGAGTAATGTGCAAAAGTATGAACTCAACACAAATGATTACCTTATAGGCGTTACATACACTTCTATGATGAACAGCCTTGCAATATCATACGGGCTTATGGCTATTAAGTATGACAAATTCACAGCAGAAGCCTTAATACATCCGTGCAGATACGAGGACGGAACTATTGATAATCATTTTGTAGAATTTCAAATAACAAAAAACCTGAAGTTAAAAGAAAAAATTGAGAACCTCGGGTTTGAAATTGTAAATTATAGAGATCTCTCAAAATGCGAAGAAAAATCGTCTGTATAATCATTTTAATTTTACTGTTTGTTCTTTTTCTTATATTTTTGCATCCGAAAGAAAAAGAATACTATGTTCGTGAAGTTATTTCTCCAACAGAATTTATTCTTGATAACGGAGAAATTTTCAAAGTAAAAGGTCTGGAAAGTCTTGACCCGTATTTCAGCTCAAGAAATAAAGAGCTTGCCTCAAAACTTAACCTGAGTGAAGAAGACGCGTTTGTCACAGGAAACCTTGGTAAATACTGGGCAAGAAATATTCTTGAAGGAAGAAAGATTAATATCTGCAACAACGAAATTATTTACCACAAATTCAACTACCGTTCTATATTTATGAACTCGCCTTACTGTATCAAAGATGACAGATTTGTTAACCCGAAAGCTTCGGAAAAAGTAATTAAAACTGTAAAGCGTACAAATTACCGGATACTAAACCTTGAAAATGACAAAGTTTATCCAATCTCACCTGATTTCATACCGGAAAACTATATTGTAATAAAAGAGGGACATAGGGCTTGGAGGTTTCATAATAAAGCTGCTCCGCCGGATATAAAGGGATACAAGAAGAAGAAACACACAACAACAATTGAACTTAAGGATTTCAAACTCTTACTCACCGATTTCACCCAAAAGCTCAAACCGGACAGAAAATGTTCAAGCAATATTTGCAAGGAAATCCTGAGTAATATTAATCAAGCCAAAAGTTCAATAGACATAGCAATCTACGGATATTCATCAGTACCGGCAATTGAACAGGCAATTAGAAATGCACAGCAGAGAGGAGTTAAAATCCGGCTGGTACACGATATGGACAGTAAAGGTAATAATATTTACGAAAATACCTCAAATCTTGCTAAACTAATACAAAATACGCAAAGTGACAGAAATTCCAAAGAAGCTTCTTTTATCATGCACAATAAATTTTACATATTTGATAATAAAACCGTAATCACAGGTTCTGCAAACCTTTCACATACAGATATGTCCGGCTACAATTCAAACGCAGTAGTTGTTATAAATTCAGAAGAAGCTGCAAATATTTACCGGAGAGAATTTGAACAAATGTACGAAGGCAGATTTCATTCTGTAAAAACATCAATGAATAAAACCTCTAATATTTATTTTTCACCTCAGGATAAAACCATAACAAACGGTGTTTTACCGCTTATAAAAGGTGCAAAGAATTACATTTACATTCCGGCATTTATTGTAATAGAAAACAGAATAATAGAAGAGCTTATCAGTGCTAAAAAACGCGGCATTGATGTAAGAATTATTGCAGACGCGCTCAACGCTTCTGCCAGACACTCGAGGGTAAAGGATTTAAGAGAAAACGGAGTCCCTGTAAAGATAGAGAATTACGCCGGAAAAATGCATTCAAAAACCATGATAATTGATGACAAATACCTGCTTCTCGGTTCAATGAATTTCTCTTACAGCGGTGAAAACAGAAATGACGAGAATTTTATAATTCTTGCAAATCCTGAGGCTGCAAAGTTTTATAAAAGCTTCTTTCTGTATCTCTGGGATAAAATTCCTGACAAATGGCTGAAATATTATCCAAAAGCTGAAGGTCTTGATTCGGTAGGTTCTTGCTCAGACGGAATAGATAATGATTATGACGGGCTTATTGACAGCGCGGATGAAGGCTGCCGAGCGAGGGGAGAGAAGAGTTAAACAGTGTTAAACTAAAAAAAGGAAAGTCTTGCAGTGTGTGCAAGACTCAAAAATATACATTTACCCCACTAATTTTATAGCACAATAAAACAACTTTGTCAACTACTACGCACGTAAACAAGTTGTCAGGTAAAAATTAGTGTCATTCTATTCGTTTGCGGACAATTTTTCTCTTACAAGAGTTTCTACCTGATTTAAAATTTCAGGATTTGCAGCAAGAAATTCTTTTGCTTTATCACGTCCCTGTCCAAGTTTGTCATCATTAAAACTGAACCAGGAGCCTGCTTTTTTAACAATATCCAAATCAACAGCTACATCCAGAATATTTCCTATTTTGCAAATACCCTTTCCGAATATAATGTCAAATTCTGCGGTTCTGAAAGGAGGTGCAACCTTGTTTTTCAAAATACGAACTCTGACATGGTTTCCGATGTCTTCTCCGTCACCCTTCAAACCTTCTACACGTTTGATTTCCAAACGGACAGATGCATAATACTTAAGTGCATTACCGCCTGTAGTTGTTTCAGGATTACCGTACATAACACCGATTTTTTGTCTTAACTGGTTAATAAAAATAACTGTTGTTCTTGTTTTTCCTATTATACCTGTAAGTTTTCTTAAAGCTTTTGACATTAATCTGGCCTGCAAGCCCATCTGCTGGTCTTCCATAGAGCCTTCTATTTCAGCTTTTGGAACAAGTGCAGCAACAGAGTCAACAACGATTACGTCGACAGCACCTGAGCGTACAAGTTCTTCTGTAATATCAAGAGCTTGTTCGCCTGTATCAGGCTGAGAAATAAGAAGTTCATCAACATTAACGCCTAGATTTCTAGCGTATTCAGGGTCAAGTGCGTGTTCAGCATCAACGAAAGCAGCAATACCGCCTCTTTTCTGGCATTCTGCAACAATGTGCTGTGCAAGCGTTGTTTTACCGGAAGATTCAGGCCCGTAGATTTCTATAATACGGCCGCGCGGAATACCGCCGACACCGAGCGCTACATCAAGTGCTAATGCGCCTGTAGGTATAGTTTCAACACTTACAGCAGGTTTGTCGCCAAGCTTCATTATGGCACCTTTACCAAAATCTTTTTCTATCTTGTCGATTGCAAGCTTAAGCGCCTTTGCTCTTTCATCAGATGTATTTACTTCTTCTTTCTCTTTTACTGCCATGTTTTTCACCCTATTGGCGGGCTTCATCCCGCTTCATTACTAATCTGTTTTTACCTTCCCCAGAAGCCCTTTTGAACTGACTACCGGCTTTGCGTGCGCCTGATACCCTACTGGCGGGCTTCATCCCGTCATACTACTAACTTTTGCTTACAACATAAAATTCGCATCTTCTTCTTTTTTAATATAGAATCCGCATAGAAGAGGTTTAAAGCTGTTTAAAACATTCTTTAATTTAAAGTTTTCTTTGTTCAGCTCATTAACTTTATTTTTCAAATTTTCGTTTTCAGTCTTGCATCTTACAAGCTCTAACACTACATCATCCATACCTTCAAGCTTTTCATCGATAAGCTTTGTCATTGATGTAGTAATATTATTTTCCATCTTGTTGAGGGTTTCCAATAAACCGTTAACTACGGCCTGTGAGTTTGGTTTTGTCATAACGGGTAATGTCGCTTTCTTTTCATTCATTCCTGTAATCACTGATGATTTAGCATTTCTTAATTTCTTAACTTCATCTACTGAAAAATATATTTGACCTTTATGGTCTTTTCTCGGGGTAACTGAAGTTTTTTTACATAATTCAACTATCTCTTTATTATCAACATTTAAAAGTTTTCTTACATCATTAGGTAAAAGTACTTTATTAGCATTCATTTTAAAAAATTCCCCTCTATCTATACCCAATAGATATTCTAATCAATAAAAAAAATTATTTCCACTATTTGTTACAATTCGTAAAGGATAATAGTTAATACAGCAAATTTTTTATTTAGCAGTTTTGTGTTAAACAGCACTAGCCAAAAAGGAATTTAAATGAACATTACATTACACTCTAATGCACATCATATTGTGCAAATAAAACAACCGCATTTTAAAGCTTCTAACAGAGCTGTAGAAGTAAATCCCAATGAAACGGAACAAGAATGTCTGCTCGCTTTGCGTAAAGGAATGATACACCCTGATGATGCAGCAATAGACACAAAACATCCTTCGGGCGACAGAGTTCCATTTTTTCATTATCTGGTAGAACGGGATTACACAACTGCAGTAAATTATGTTCTTGCAAAGCCTGAAAACAGCAAAAAATATATCAATCTCTATGCTAATAGTAAAACTGCACTTGATTTAGCAGTAAGTACTAAAATGGAAACTATTTTAAAATCCAGAGGGGCGAAAACTTATGAGGAACTTCGCGGCGAAACTGCTAACACTGATGCAAAAACTGTTTCTGCCAAAATTTTTATGGATGACCCTGTAAAAGTAAAACCGGCTCAGATGCAGCCGGTTAAAGGGGTAAATGATGGTTTGGAGGACTCAAATCAAACTACTCCGCAGGGTGAAAAAGGGGTAAATGATGGTTTGGAGGGCTCAAATCAAACTACTCCGCAGGTTAAAAAAGAACAGCCTAAAACAGATTACTTTGACGCTTTTGAAGAATTGGAAGAAGATAATGCTCCTAAACCCGAGCCAGAAACAAAACAGATAGAAACACCTAAAGAAGAAGAACAAAAAACTAAATTTCCTTCTTCATACAAAAACTATCCTGTTCTGGAAATTACAGAAAACGATCCGAAAACCATTGATGAAATACTCGGGATGGACAAAATAAAAAGTGAACTAAAAGAAAATATAATTATTCCGCTGAATGAACAGGCGGCAAACGTAACCCTGAAAGCCAATGACATTGATATTCCAAACGGAGTTTTAATTGAAACCGCCGAAGATACCGTCAATATTGTAAAAGCTCTTGCAAACGAAACTAAAATGCCGGTTCTGCAATTATTTACGCCTCAGGAATTAAAACCGATGCTTAAAGACATTGAAACCGAATATAAGAATAACGGAAAGAAAACAATAATATTAATAAGAGGTTTTGACAAGTTCTTTACAACAGGTGCAAACTGTGATCTTGATAAAAAGAATTTTCTTCTCTCAGTAGAAAACTGCGGTGACAAGGGCGCTCTGCTTTTTGCAACTGCAGATGAAAAATGCGCGATTGATAAAAAGTTTTTGAGCCCTGAAGTTTTTGACAAAGTGCTTGAACTTAAAATTCCTGACTTGAAAGATAGAAAAGAATATTTATCGCAGTATTTCAAGGACAAACATCTGTTCAAAAACCTGAATACTGACGAAATGATTGAAGAAATCGGGCTTAAAACAGAAGGTTTCAAATACGCAGACATTGAAAAAGTACTTGAAGAAAGCGCAAGAACATCTGTATCAAATCATAAATACGAAATTGAGCCGGAAACCATCAGAGAAGAACTTGCGGAATTTACTAAACAGGCCGGGATTTGTCCTGTAGATGAGTTCAACAAGACAACAATGTATGACACTCCTGAATTTAAGCGCATTCCTGTTGAGGCAGGCGAGCTAATGAAACTTGAGGAACTCGGCGGAATGCCTGACATAAAAAATAAGCTTAATAAATTATATATAGAACCGTTCAAGAACCTTGACAAACTTCGCGAACATTTAGGAAACAGCGCTATTCCTGACGGAGCAATTTTCTACGGCCCTGCCGGAAACGGAAAAACGCTTACCGCAAGGGTTCTTGCAAGAGAGCTCGGACTTCCTTTCTACGAAACAAAGCTTTCCGATGTTGCAAGCTCATACATTCACGAAGTAAGCAGAAGAATAAGACAGATGGCAAAACAGCTTAACGACAAATACGCAGCAACAGGCGAGATGTCAGTCTGGTTCTTTGATGAATTTGATTCATTAGGGGAGTCAAGAGAAGGCGGAGAGACTGCAAGCCACAAGCAGGAAGTTACAGACACACTTTTACAGGAATTTAATAATCCTGCGTCAAAGGGTTACATTCTTATTGCGGCAACAAACGACCTTGAAGGTGTTGACCCTGCATTAAGACGCCGCGGAAGATTAGGAAACTGGATTGGATTTTCAAACCCTGATGCAGATGCCCGTATTGACGTAATCAAAAAAGAGCTTGCAAAAACACCTTTCACAAAAGAACTCGCTGAAAGCAAAGAATTTCTTGAAAAAGCAGAGAAAGAATTTGACGGAAGTTCAATGTCGTCAATTGTTTCTGTACTTACTGACGCTAAACGCGAAGCAATTCTTACGGGCAAAGATTTTGACGAATGCATAAAAGAATGTTTTGATGATCACAACAAACGCTTGATGGGTGAATTTTGCAACAAAGCTGGACTTAAGCCGCACCAGTATAACGAATGGGATTTCCAAAGCCTTGATGAACTGGGCGGTATGGAAGAAGTTAAAAAAGAACTTGAGGAAAATATAATTGATGTTTGGCGTCCGGAAATACGCGCAGCGCTTATTGCAAATAAAAGAAGCCTGCCGGGCGGAGTAATTCTTGAAGGTCCTCCGGGCACAGGTAAAACCACAATTATAGAAACTCTTGCAAGACAGATGGATGTTCCGCTTTTCAAGATGAATTATTCTCAAGAAGGAAATGAGTATATTCATGGCGTAGCAAGAAACGTTACGGACATTTTCAACAGACTTGCGCTTGAGTCAAAAATAATTAAGAAACCTGTAATGCTTTTCTTTGATGAAGCTGAAAAATTCTTCCCGCGTCATGCCGACAGACATCAGGTAGAAGAAGTTAATACCTATAAAGAACTTATGAACACAGCTGCAGCGAGCGGAATAATACTCGTGGCTGCAACGAACCATATTAATATGGTTAATCAGGAAATCACAGGCAACCCGAGAAGAATGGGCACAATTATTCATGTCGGAAACCCTGATTTTTCTTCAAGAGTAAACCTGTTTACCAAGCTTCTTAAAGATTTGCCGATAATTAACGGTATACTGCATCAGGCACATTATGAACAGCTTGCAAGCCTCTCAGAAGGTTTTTCAATCGGAAATATTGCAGATACGATTGATAAGACTATAACTCAGGCAATCAAAAAACGCATAAATATAACTCCTGAAATGCTTATGAAAGCATTTGCATCAAAGGGAGGTTTTTAGCAAATGGAAGTAAATAGAATAAATAATACATCGTTCAAAGGTATTTCAATGCCTAAAAAAGTTATTCTCAGGCCTAAAAGAGGTTTTCTAGATTATCCTGTAATCTCTACGAAACAGGATTTTCTAAACAATCCTGCAATAAAAGAATGCGCCGAGAAATACGACATTTTGATTAAACGCGGGAAAAAAATAGGTAGAAGAGGAAGAACATACGAAGAAAGTTGGAAGATGACACTAACAAGCGGCAGTATTTTTGCCGCTGGATTTATTGCAGCTCTGTATTATGTTATCCAGTTGCCATTATGGATGGCCGGTATAATGGGCATTACGGCCGGTGCTATATTCGGTGGTATGCTGGATTGGGGCACTCAGAGCTGCGTCGCTACGAATCAGCATGAATACATTGTTCAGGGTGGAAAAAGATTTACGAATAATAAGAAAAATTCTCTAGAAGGTCCTCTGTCAAGAGAATACCGTATTAGCGAAGAAAAAGACTTAGACAGCATTGCAGGACTTGTGAGAGATATTGAAATACAAGACATCAGCAGGTTTATGGACATCATTTACAGTCAGCCTGACAGAGATTTTTCTAATCTTGATAATATCTGCGCAGTGTTAGACCTGCCGGAAGTCAAAAAAGAGTTTTCTAAAGGCGAAGTATTTAACTATCCTGTTGACGAAGAGAAAAATACTCTGCTTTTAAACTTTTTAGACATAACTCCAACAGAAGAAAATAAAGACAAGTACAACAAAGTTATTGATATTCTGAGTAAAATGCCGAATGTTGATTATAACAAGAAAGACAAGTTCGGAATTTCTGCGGTTGAAAAAATATTAAACTCAGAAAATCATCAGGCAATAAAACTAATAGAAAATATAGAAATCCCATATTCTAAGGAATTGGATTTAGTCTACGAACAGATTACAAATCATTTATTCAAGAGAAAAGCGCAGGCTCTACACGTAAAATTTGCAGACCCGATAAAAGCGCTGGAGTTGAACTCAGAAGAAGCTTTTGACAAATCACTCGAGCAGTTTAATTCACCTTTCTGCAACAAAGAAGCTATTGCTGCTGAAATATTACAAAAAGCAAAGGGTAATACTCTCCTTACAGAAAAGCTGCGAACAAAAATCTCAAAATATTTATAGGTAAAATATGCAAGTTCAAAAAATACAAAACAATTATTATAATCAAAATTTCCGCGGGTTTCACGCGGACAGGAACGCGCTGAAAGAGCTTAACTGCCGTACAGGAGATATACTCCGCAACCGCTCAATCAAAGAATGCGCAGAGAAGTATGAAGTTCTACTCAAACGTAAAAAAATTAATATTGCAAAACCTTACGACAAATTTATAACCGGAGTACTTGCATCTGTTTCAGGCATAATTGGCGGAGGCATCGGGTTAATTTCTATTATGGGAGCAGGTTCGGAAGCATCATTTTTACCAGTACTTGCAGGGTTAACAATCCCGCCCGCGCTGTATTTATTAGGAACTTACCTTTACCACAGCAAACCTTCTTATCAATATTCAATTCAGGCGGGTAAAAAAATAAACACAAACGCCTGCGGTAAAAAGGAACTCGGAGGAACACTGTCAAGAGAATTTATTGTTGCTGATAATCTTGACATAAGAAATATCCATTCACTCGGTGAAGACATTGAGAAAAATGATTATGACAAGTTTTTGGATGTTCTTGATAATTACGATTCCGATGATGTGATATCAATCTTGAAAGACAAAAAAATAAAAGAAGAATTCAAAGACGGCGAGCATTTTAATTTCAGCGTTGATGCAGATGATAACACGCTTTTAACAAAGTTTTTTGACATTATTCCAACGAAGGAAAATCAAAAAGATTACAACAACATCCTTGATAGTATGAAAGATATGAAAAAAATCAATTTCAATCAGAAAGACAGCTTCGGGATTTCTGTACTGGAAAAAATTCTTAATGCTGAGAACAGAAAAGCGCTTAATCTGGTTAGGGATTTTGAATTTGAATACTCTCCGGAACTGGACTCTGCGTATGAAAATATTTCAGACGAAAATTTTAAACTTAGTGTCAAAGACCTGAAAATAAAATTCTCACACGCGATTGACGCGGTAAGAATAGACTCTGCTAAAGCATTAAAGATTGCTATAAAAGAATTTGACTCACCGCTATGCGACAAAAATAAAGAAGTAAAAATATTGGATTTATGTACAGGAAGTGGATGTATTGCTATTTCACTAAAAAAATACATAGAAAATTCTAAAGTATATGCTATAGACATAAGTGAAGAAGCCTTAAATATTGCAAAGCAAAATGCAATGAATAATGAAACAGATATAACATTCATTAAGTCAGATATGTTTAGCAATATAAAAGAAGAAAAATTTGACATTATAGTTTCAAATCCTCCATATATAAAAACAGAAGTTATAAAAAAATTGGATAAAGAAGTAAAAAAAGAACCTCTAATAGCTTTAGATGGAGGTAATGATGGACTATATTTTTATAAAAAGATTATAGAAGAAGGATA